>OGDP01000185.1_pt1 | contig 66376 bp, 93 predicted proteins | sample 1570441 | NCBI WGS metagenome assembly OGDP01 (sample SAMEA2581961, study PRJEB24529) | metagenome | biome: Human gut stool | place: China | collected 2011
CCTGCTCATGTTCCGCATATATGACATAATGGTCATCCAATAACTCATAAATATTCAAAAAGTTACGCAGATTTAAATAAAACTCACTCAGATCTTTCCGTTCCGGAAACTCCGACGATTTCTGCAGAAATTCGTCAAGATCTGATGCCACATTCATGAAGTCAAATGCAAGATTTCCAATTGATTCATAGATCATGTATTTTTCACATTCGCGTTTATATGCCAGTAATACACGGTTACACTTTTCAAGTTCCCGTACCAGTTTTGCCTGACCATATTTCTTTAAAATCTTTTTTGCCGAAAGAAAATCTTCCTTATATATAATGGCACTGTACATTTCCCTGCTGCGCTCAACCAGATTATGAGCCTCATCCACCAGAAAAATATAATCCCCTGTTGTTCCATCTGCAAAAAAACGTTTTAAATAAACATTGGGATCAAATACATAATTATAATCACAAATAATGTCATCTACCCAGGTTGCCGTATCAAGACACATTTCAAACGGACAGACATTGTATTCTTTTGCCTGCTCTAATATCACTTCTCTCGTGATCACGTCTTCTTTTTGCAGCAGAGAAAAAACTGCATCATTTACTCTGTCATAATGTCCTTTTGCATAAGGACAGTTAATGGGATTGCACTCCATTTCTTCACACAGGCACAGTTTTTCCTTTGCCGTGATCGTAAGCACCTTTGCCTGATATCCGTTTTTGCGCAGAAGCTCAAACGCTTCTCTCGCTACTGTTCCCGTGATCGTTTTTGCCGTCAGATAAAATATCTTATCTGCCAGATCCTCGCCCACTGCCTTGACTGCAGGAAACACCGTTGATATCGTCTTTCCGGCTCCGGTCGGCGCCTGGATAAAAAGATTCTTTTTTCTTTTTATCGTACGATATACACCAGCCACCAGCTCCCTCTGCCCATCCCTGTAAGGAAATGGAAACTGCAGTGGTTTAATAGATGCCTGACGCAGCTTTTTCCATGCAAACTGAAAATCAGCCCATTTTTTGTATTCATCTATCAGCTTCTCAAACCAGTCTGCAAGCTCCTCAAATGTATAATCATAATGAAAATACCGGATATCTTCCGTATCTAAATTGCAATACGTCATCTGCACTGAAATAGCAGACAGATCGTGCTGCAATGCATAGATATAAGCATAACACATTGCCTGCGCACGGTGCACACCGATCGCATCCTCTAAAAGATCAAGTTTCATATACATGCCCTTGATCTCATCAATCGTGACTTTGCAGTCTATCGGCATCGTCCTATGGTTAAAATTGTCTGCAAATGTAATTTCCTCCGTTGCACTCTCAATTAAAATTCCATCCGCACGTCCCTCGATCACAAGCTGATATTTGTCTTCCTCTATTGCAATTTTAAGTGGAACCTCGGCATGATAATTACTGCCCTTGCGTTTTTGAATCTTCCTGTGGATTCTTCCCCCTGCAAGCATCGCCTCTGCTGAAGCGCCCCGTCCATGACGATTATCAATGTCCCCCTCCCGCAGAATAAATTCCACCAGATCACGAACTGATATTTTTATGACACCTTTTTCATTCTTTTCAATCTTTGTACTCATATATGGATTATAGCACAAAAAGACTGATTCCACATACCTTTCCAGATATATGTAATCAGTCTTTTCATCTATCCCTTTATCTTCTGTTATACATCAATACCTGATGGGCATGACCTCTGCTTTAAGCTATTGCGTATTTTCCTACGACCTGCTCAAAGCGGGCATCTCTACCGCCATATTTGATGGTAAGCTCTTTGCACACACCCAGATAAAGCATTCCAAGCAAAGATTTTGCATCAATTACTGCTCTGCTGTAACATACATCAATTTCAAAATCACATTTTCCGGCAGCCTTTACAAAATCCTTTACTTCCTCCGTGTCAGATAATTTGATTTTTCTTTCAACCATTCGACTCATTCCTTCCTACATCGAAAACCAAAAACATTGTTTTTTCTTATCAGCTTGCGATTATTGCACATTTTTTTTCATTTGTCAATTTTAGGAAACTATTTTTTTATTTTTAGTTTCTAAGCATAATGACAATAATGGATTTTATTTTTCTCCCGTTTGACAAAATATTAACATAGCTTTTGTTTTCTGTCGCAAAATGTATATTTATACTTGTGCAAAAATACATGAATGTGCCTTATTTTTCACCTTTGTTTTAGAATTCTTCACAATCTTTCAATCGGTTGCGCACCCAGATTTTTCCAATATCTTAAAAGATCCTTCTTATCGACAAAATTTCACGATAATTGACAGGCGACGTGTATTTGATTCCCGAACTTGGAGAACTTGCATGAAGCAATGTGTTATTTCCGGCATAAATTCCCACATGTCCGCTGTAACATACAATATCCCCCGGCTGTATCGCATCCAGGCTGACACCGTATCCGACACTGCGCAGTGCACTTGAAGAATGTGGAAGACTGATTCCAAATGCTGCATATACGCTCATCACAAACCCGGAACAGTCTGCTCCGTTCGTCAGACTACTGCCACCGTAGACATATGGGTTACCTACAAACTGTGCCGCATAATTAACAACCGCCTGTCCATTGGAAACTTTTTGTGGCTTTGTAGCTGTATTACCGCCTGACTGACTGTTATTTTTTCCCTGATCACTGCTTCCCTGTGCAGTATCATCGTTTTTTTGCGCATGTTGCGCATTTTGTGACTGCTGCTGTGTTTTTTCTGAACTTTGCTGCTGTGCTGCTGTTTTTACCGCTTCCTGCTGTGCCTTTCTTGCTGCCTCTGCTGCCTTTCTTTCTTCCTCCGCACGCGCCTTCCTTGCCGCTTCCGCCGCAGCCGCTGCCGCCTGGCGCTCCGCTTCCTCGCGCTCTAATCTCTCTTTTTCTTCCTCCTTCGACTCTGCCACACGAAATTCTGTCCGGATCGTCACATACTCTCCCGAAACGTATCCCAATCCTTCCTCCGTCGACACACGGTACCATCCGTACTCATCCAACGCATCATAGACGACCACGTCCTCACCCTCCGGCAGCATGGTAAGCACAGATGACTCTGTTCCCGGCTCGGTGCGCACAAACAACGTCGTTGTTGTTACCGTCGCATAGCGCGTGCTGACGCCTCGCGCCAGATCCTCATCTCCAACTTTTACATATTCCGCCTTCACATAGGCATTTTCCACCGAACCGGAGCTGACCAGATACCATTCCTCTCCTGCCTCATCCGTCACCGTCTCTAACACCGTCGCTGCACTGTTATTATAAAGTTTTCCGAGTGCCTCGCTTTCCACAGACGGCTCTGCGCGTAAATTCACATAATTTAACACGGACGCAATACCGATGTCGGCATATTCCGATGTGGTCTGTGGTATTTCATGCTCTTCAATGTCTGCATTTCCATTATTTTCTGCACTGTCCGTATGTTTTTTTTCATTTTCCGGTACCTCCAGCCGCATGCGTTTTTCATTCACTGCGCACAGATCCCATGACACATCTGCATACACCACACTTCCATGCCCCGCTGCAAGCACTCCTGCCAGTAAAAATGCTACGATCTTGTTTCTGTTTTTCATTATGTAGAAATCCTCCATTTACAGATATTTACTTTTTATTAAGTAAATATTACATTTTTGTTTCATTTTGATGTATCTGCATTGTAACAGAGGATAACGCGCGATTCTACAAGTAGATATTTCCAGTTTCGGGGTTCTACAATCTGCCATTCAAAAAATAAAACCCACGCATCCAAAACGGTATGTTACGTTTTGAATGCGTGGGTTTTCAGGTAATATATTAATTTATGTGTATTTTATGCAAATGGATTCTCTGTCGGGTATGGCAGGGATGCTGGCTGGTTATAGTTAATATCTTCCATTGGAACTCCAAGATATTTAAATACCTCAAACAGCGCTTTTCCGTAATGTCCGAATGCAACAGCACCGTGATGCGGATAATTTTTCTCGATCAGCACATGACGGTAGAATCTTCCCATCTCAGGGATTGCAAATACACCGATGGAACCAAAAGAACGTGTTGCAACCGGAAGTACCTCTCCCTGTGCCACATATGCACGGATCTTGTTGTCGGAAGTAGACTGCAGACGGTAGAATGTGATATCACCAGGTGCAATATCTCCCTCTAAGGTTCCATTTGTTACCTCGATCGGAAGGCTTCTTGCCATGATCATCTGATATTTCATCTCACAGCTTGCAAGTTTCTTAGAGCATGTATTTCCACAATGGAATCCCATAAAGGTGTCAGTATGTTTATAATCAAATTTACCTTTGATAGACTCTTCATACATATCTTTCGGTACAGAGTTATTGATGTCAAGTAAAGTAACAGCATCCTGGCTCACGCAGGTTCCGATAAACTCACTCAATGTTCCGTAGATATCTACCTCGCAGGAAACCGGGATTCCACGTCCTGTCAGACGGCTGTTTACATAACATGGTACAAATCCAAACTGTGTCTGGAATGCTGGCCAGCATTTGCCGGCGATAGCAACATATTTACGGTAACCTCTGTGTTCTTCCACCCAGTCAGTCAGTGTCAGTTCATACTGTGCAAGTTTAGCAAGGATCTCCGGTTTTTTATTTCCAGCTCCCAGTTCTTTTTCCATATCTGCAACAACTGCCGGGATACGCTCATCTCCTGCATGTTTATTAAATGCCTCAAACAAATCCAGTTCGGAATTTTCCTCAATTTCAACGCCAAGATTATATAACTGCTGGATCGGTGCATTACATGCAAGGAAGTTTAATGGTCTTGGTCCGAAAGAAATGATCTTTAATTCTGATAATCCGATGACAGTTCTTGCGATCGGCAGAAAATCATGGATCATGTCTGCACAATCTGCAGCATCTCCGACCGGATACTCCGGGATGTATGCATGTACATTTCTTAATTTTAAGTTATAGCTTGCATTTAACATACCACAGTATGCATCTCCACGTCCCTGGATCAGGTTATCCTGTGTCTCCTCTGCTGCTGCGACAAACATCTTTGGTCCCTCGAAATGTTTTGCAAGCAGTGTCTCGGAAATCTCTGGTCCGAAGTTGCCAAGATATACGCAGAGTGCATTACATCCTGCTTTCTTAATGTCCTCTAATGCCTGTACCATGTGGATCTCGCTCTCCACGATACAGATCGGGCACTCATAAATGTCTGCTGCACTGTATTTTTCAGTGTAAGCCTTTACTAATGCCTCTCTTCTGTTTACCGATAATGACTCTGGGAAGCAGTCACGGCTGACTGCCACGATACCAACTTTTACTTCTGGAATGTTATTCATTTTGTTTTCCTCCGCTTTCTTTTTCTGTACATACTTATTAAATAAAAATTTATTCTCTGACATTTAAGTTCTTGCCGATGAGTCCGATATGACTTCCCTCCGGCAGACCGCCCTCGGCATGACCGATCAGCCATTTATTCTTAGCTGCAAGAAGTGCATCCTCTCCGTCAGCATGTGTCTCATCTAACGGATAATTGGTGCCTTTTGGCAGAATAACTGCCACCTGAAATCCTGCATCGTCCACATGACATGGCGCATAATGTAATGTGGTTGCATACACCTCCACGGCTGTTCCTGCCGGAATCCGGAATGCCTCCATCTTTGCAGTCTCATAAGTAAAATCATCGGTCACATCTGCCTCTGATCCCAATATTAATACTGCGTCGGTTGCTGCAAGATTGATCTCTGAGCTGCGGTGATATTCCACTGCATTCAAAAGCTCATTATGTCCATTACAATATCCGATCTGGATCGGAAGTTCTCCGTAAAAGACTTTCTCGATTTCCTTTGCCACCGGTAATGCTTCTAATTCTGCGATTGACGGCTCATAAACTACATCAGATGGAACCGGTGTCTTTTTCATTGCTTCTGTCAATGCTGAAAAATCAATATTCCGGATCACTTTTCCGTATTTTCGGAAACGCGCATCCGTAACCTCATAAATCTGCATGCCCTTATTCCTCTTTTCTTATCATTCTATTTCATTTGTTTTATACACTTTATATCTGACCGTCAGATGATCTTGTCAAACAGGTCTTTGCACGCCGGATAAATATTTTTAAACTGCTGGTAACGTGCCTCATATTTTGCAGCAAGCTCCGGCTCCGGTTCTACCGTATCAACGACCTTTACGATTGCAGCCGCAGCAGATTCCACATCTTTGTACTCACCACATGCAACAGCAGCGAGCATTGCCCCTCCAAGGGATGGTCCTTCTTCTGTCTCAAGCACATCCACTTTGATATTCAATACATTTGCGATGATCTTCTTCCACAAAGGACTCTTTGCACCGCCTCCGCAGATCTTTGTACGCTCGATCGGAATGCCAAGTGTTTTTGCAACTTCAAAAGAATCACGAAGTGCAAACGCAACACCCTCTAACACTGCCTGTGTCATATCCGCTCTTGTCGTATCCATCGTCATGCCAATAAAAGTAGCTCTCGCATTCGGATTGTTGTACGGGGAACGCTCTCCCATCAGATATGGCAGATAATATACATGGTTCTCACCTAACTTTTTGATCGATTCCTGCTCTTTTTTGTAATCTTTCGTTCCGATGATCTCATCCATCCACCATTTATTGCAGGATGCAGCAGATAACATACATCCCATCAGATGATAAGCACCGTTTGCATCACAGAATGCATGAAGTGCATTGTATTTATCTACACCAAATTTAGCAGAAGAAATAAAGATTGTTCCACTTGTTCCCAGTGAAATATTGCATCTGCCATCCCCAACGGTTCCGGTCGCAACTGCAGCAGCCGCATTATCTCCGGCACCTGCTGCCACTTTTACTTTTTCCGATAGACCAAGCTCTTTTGCAATCTCCGGCAAGATCGTTCCAACACATTCATAACTCTCATATAACTTCGGCAGCATATCTGTCGTAATACCACAGATCTTGCACATTTCCTTCGACCAGCAACGGTTCTTTACATCTAAAAGCAGCATACCGGATGCATCGGAAACATCTGTACAGTGCTCTCCAGTCAGCTTATATGCAAGATAATCTTTCGGCAGCATAATCTTTTTGATCCTTGCAAAATTCTCCGGTTCTTTATTTTTTACCCACAAAATCTTTGGTGCAGTAAAACCGGTAAATGAAATATTCGCCGTATACTTTGACAATGTATCTTTTCCTATCTCATTGTTTAAATAATCACATTCCTCTGTCGTTCTGCCATCGTTCCACAAGATTGCCGGCCGGATCACCTCATCCTTGTCATCAAGAATGACCAGTCCATGCATCTGACCCCCAAAACTGATTCCAGCAACTTCTTCTTTTGGAAAACCTTCCAAAAGTTCTTTTAACCCCTGCATCGTCTCTTTGTACCAGTCCTGTGGCTTCTGTTCTGACCAACCGGGATTTGGAAAATAAAGAGGATATTCTCTTGATACGATATTTTTCACATTTCCGGCTGCATCCATCAAAAGCAGCTTCACGGAAGATGTTCCAAGATCAATTCCTATGTACAGCATACCGTTCTCCTTTTTATCAATCATATCATTATGTGCTCGTGCACGTTTTATTTATCATACATCCTGTATGGTCATTTTGCAATATACTTTTTGTACATTTTTTCTAATTCATTTTTGTTTACATTTACTTATGCAGTCACTTTTATACATAGTTTTATGCCGGCAGTGCTCCTTTCACTTTAATATATGCTTCTTTTTATATACCCGTTTCTGTGCACATGCACACAAGTTGACAACCTGTCTGTTTTTATGTTATCTTTATCTATATGAATTGATTGAAACGAAAAAGGGGTTTTTATATGGCTACCATGAAAGAAATTGCAGAACTATCCGGTGTTTCACGCGGCACTGTGGATCGTGTATTAAATCACCGCGGCATTGTCAATGCTGAGACAGAACGGAAAGTTTTAGAAATCGCAAAACTCTTAGACTATCAGCCAAACAAGGCTGGCATTGCGCTTGCTGCACAAAAGAAAAAAATAAAGATCGGTGTCCTGCTTTTTGGCGCTGAAAATCCGTTTTTTGACGAAGTCATGGATGGTCTCCACAAAAAACTCGAAGAGCTTTCTATCTACGGATGCGCTGTAATTGAACGCCGCATTTCTTTTGATCTGCAGATCCAGCTTGCGACGATTGACGATCTGGTAAAAGAAGATATTCACGGACTGATTCTCTCTCCCTATAATGACCCTGTCATACAGGAAAAAATAGATGCCCTCTGGGAGAATGGCATCCCCTGCATCACGATCAACACCGATATGCCGGATTCGAAACGCATCGCATATGTCGGCAGTGACTATCACAAATGTGGGCAGACTGCTGCAGGATTATTACATCTTTTTTCCGGGGATTATGCAAGTGTCGGAATCGTAACCGGCTCGCACAATGTACTCTGCCATGAAGAGCGTATCAGTGGTTTTACCTCGCATCTCCATGCAAAGCATCCGAATATCCGGATTGTGGATGTTGTAGAGAACAATGATGATGATTACCAGAGTTATGCGGTAGTTTCTGATCTTTTAGACCGCCATCCGGATCTGTCCGCACTCTATTTTACGGCAGCCGGTGTTTACGGCGGATGTCGTGCGGTTTTAAATGCCACCCTGCAGCGTCCTCTTAAAATCATTACATTTGATGCCGTCCCATCAACCTGTGAAATGATACAAAACGGCATAATCTCTGCAACGATCTGCCAGCAGCCGGACGAACAGGGTGCTTTATCACTCTCTCTTCTTATGGATTATCTGCTGACCGGGAAACTGCCGGAAAACCGTTGTATCTATATGGATCTGAGTATAAAAATAGCTGAAAATCTTTAAGCCACAGGGCTACTTTGTTATCTCATTTTAAAATTCAAAGATTCTTTCAACCATTGCCTGCCAGCTTGCTGACTGCCGGATGATGATCTTGCTATCCTCGCTGCTGATCTGGTTGTGTTCAGTGACATGCTGGCAAATATCGCTGCAAGAAATGCAACACGAATTAAAAAAAGTGCCGCAAATACGGCACTTTACGAGTGGACCTGACGGGAGTCGAACCCGTTAAATTAAGGCTCATAACGCCAGTATTTACAATGCTTTGAACTTTTTGTGACAAATTTCATGACAAAATCCCTCATCATCCGATGTAAACTTTTCCATCCACTCCTACAGCCAGAGTCGCGATCGTTTTTATAACGACTCTAACCCCGTTTTCCAAGAGTTCTTTCCAACAATTCCATCCACAGTTAATCCGTGGTTCTTCTGCCAAGTCTTTGTCATGTTCTCCGTGCCGCTGCCGAAATTGCCATCCGCCGTCGTACCGATGATGATCTGCCATACCTTAACTGATTTTCCCTTGCTGCCTTTTTTAATTGTATTCATACTGTAATCCTCACTTTCTTTCACTGTGGTAATGGTTACACCGGTGCAACTCTCTACTTTCTTATTATAGAGAGCTGCTTCGGCTTTTCTTCTCCGCTGTAATCCCGATAATGTTTTACCGGCAGCCTTACAGTACTGCTGCATTGCAGACGGGATCTGATTCATTACTCTGCCTGTACACAGCTTTTTCACGTTGCCCTGCCCTAGGTTAAAAGCAAAGCTGACCAATGCATCAAACTGATTCTGATTAAGTTTGTCTGTAAATGGGACATAGGACGGATTGTTGACATACTTTTCAAACTTTGCCACATCATGCTTTAAATACTCTTCTGCCTGCGCCTGTGTGATCTTCATTCCTTTATGTACGCCTGCTGTGTGACCGTACCCGATCGTCCACACACCAGCAGAGCACTGATAAGCTGCCAACCGGCAGCCTTCAAACTGTTTGATAAGGGCAAGACCAGCCTGTCCGATTTTTCTATTTGCCATGATTATTCCTCACTTTCTTTAATCTCTGTTTTGCTGTCTAACAATTTCTGTGTAATATCCAGTCCTGCAATTAAAAACTGCGGCACATTCACATTCATCTCTACCAGATTTTCCAAGATGCTGCGGACCTCATTAATCAAATATGTAGCAAGGGTAAACCATCCAAACAGCAGCACAAAGTCAAGCTGCACGCCTATGACCTCGCCAATTGCCACAAAGCAATTTGATATGAAAAAGGCAAGTCCAATTACAACCCAATACCATACCTTTTTAAAGATGCCCTTTGCTCCGATGGCACTTGACTCATTCTTTTTATAGAATCTTGCCTTGCAGTACCCGGTTGCATAGTCGATCACATTCAGGATCAGGAATCCGGCAAATAAAAACCAGTACTCGCCGAATAGTGTCACCCCGATTGTTGCAATCAGTCCATAGATCATGTTAATTTTGTCAAATTTCATAAAATTTTCCTCTCTTTCTGCCCGAAGGCTTGTTATTTAAAAGAGCCGGACATGTAAGTTTTTCTTACACATTCGGCTCTTAGGCTCTTGGTTTTATTCAGTTGCCTTTACTGCATCCAGCTTATTGCTGATCTCCTTAAGCACAGCATCTAACTTTTTCCAATTTTCATTTTCCAGTTTCACGTCGTAGAATTCATTTTCTTCCGGGATATTAAATCCATAATTTTCTGTCTGCTGCATCAAGCGTCCTCCTCTTCTGCGTATACTTTTCCTGTAATCTGTTCATACTCTTTCGCCGTGATCCACTTACCTACCGCATTATGTACGCGTTTCTCATTCCATAATCCCTTATCATAGTAATTTTTTACTTTTTCATAATTCTTACTCATCTAAACTTACCTCCATCTGCATTGACATGTAATCAATATCTGCTCTCTGTTTTTCGATGCTGTCTGTGTTTTCGGCTGTCTTTGTTACATTTTCAGCCAGGCTTTCTGATACTGCTGTGATTCTTTTCTCTGCATCGTCCTTTTCCTTTCCCAGTACGACTGTTTTCCTGTCATCCTGTAAAATGATCTGCTCTAAAACAACATATCCTGGGATAACAGATGTTAATTCATCATTGTCTGTGTAAACATTCAATACAGTAATACTTTCTTTGTCAGAGAAAATCTCCTGCAGCTCCTCACAGGTTCTTTCGTCTGTGAAATCAATGTTTAATTTTCCATCAGCATGGTTGATGGTTTCAATGGTTAATGTGGTTTTTGCGGTTTTTAATTTCATAAATTTTCCTTCTTTCTTATTATTTTTTGCAAAACAACGGTTTAGCGTCCCATAAATCAGCTAGCGACCATGATAATCGCTATTACACAAAAGCACAAATTGACTCAAAAAACGATGTTTTTACAAAAAAAATTAACGAGTACAATATTGATGCAGCGACTGAAGCAAACAATCTTACATGGTTAGTGGTACTTGACGGAGTAACCTTAAAACACCGTGAAATGCGCACATTGCATGTTGATAAAGCGGATTATTTAAGTTCATTTTGGGCATCAGATGGAGCACCGCATAAAATTTCGTTTGGCTTTGACAGTGCAAGTTGGAACGTTATTGTTTATGTTGATGGAGTTCAAATCGGTAAAATTGTAAATTAATTTTTTGATAAAAGTGCCAAAAGCGGTGACGTTCGGGCAGATTAATACGAAAATAACTGCTATAAAATTGTGTTAAAAATCCTTAAATTTTACAGTTTAGGCGCGATCTTTACCATACTTAACCATTCCTGCACATTAAGATTTGAACCTGAGTTCTGATAAGTACTGAGTGTCCCGGTCTGTCCCGGTCCGAAAGTGCCACCACTCGTTACTTGTAAAGTTACTGCACTGCCGGATACCGCAGGAACTCTGATTCGTCCCATGACATAATTAGATGTTGTGTTGGTTATAAAAACTTCTCGAAATCCGTTTGCGTTTGAACTAAAAGTGACAAGTCCTGTAACAAGATAATATCCATCATCCGGGACAGTGAAATACTGCACGACAGGAGTCTGGTCATTATAATTTGTCATAGTATTGGATAAGCCAGATACATTATTTTTGGCATCCGCCTTTTTTAAATATGTGTCTGGAATGTTATTACCATCATAATCTGCACTAGCACGGGCAACACGCACAGCAGGATATGTACCGTCAGTTTTATCAGCATAAATATCGACAACATTATCATTTTACACATTAAATTGGGGAAACAATGTACCGACAAATCCAGACCAGTCTTTTGCTACTACTTTTAGGAAATATTTATTGGCTAAACCGTCGTTTAGTACACTGATCTGTTTTGCCAGACTCCCATCCACATTCGGATTCGCCTGTCTTGCATCAAGGGCAAAACCTACTTCCGTGGTAGTGTTATTGTTGGCAACTGCCGTTTTCTTTAAATATGTTTCGGAAATGTTCTTTCCATTTCCATCACATTCCGCTTTTTTAGCTGATGCCACATTTTTATCACAATCCGATGTGTTGTCTACCTGATCCAATCCCTTAAAAAGTTTTTCTACACTCTCAAAATTCTCATTCACGGTTTCCATATCCACCGGATCCGTTCTTTCAAACAGCTTAAATTTAAAAATATCTGTAAGTTTCATGTTATCCTCTCTTTCTCAGTCCGATTTCTGCAACCTGTTCCACTGTAAACCGCGATAATTCTTCCATTGTATAATTCGCGATATTTTCTACCTTCGAACTCAGATTCTTCGGAATACTGATGTTTCTTAATTCCCAGTGTGTAAACTGCCCCAGTATAATATGCGGATATGGTTTTAAGCTCCTGTACTGGTTGTAAAGCAGTTCTGTGTTAAGCAAAATATTGCATGGCACGATTTCGTCTAAAATATCCACCACAGAATCATATTGATTTTTCTGCGCTATACCGATTTTAACGATCATTGTCTGACCGGGAATATCAAAGTCTATTGCGTACTCTGTACCACACAATTCCTTTAATTTTCTTTCAAGGAAAGCATAGTTATACGGCAGACACACATTCCATTTGGTCAGACACCGGAAGATTCTATCTTCGAGCGTATCATCACTTTTCGGCGTCATTCCAAGAATCTTTTCAAACCGGGCAATTCCCTCTTCGTCACAGGATATAATGTACCGGTTATCAATCATCCTGTTATGCCTGGATTCCAACAATCGAAACTCCGGTGTTTCCGTATCCATAATTTCAGCCAGCTCACTGTATTCCTGCAAATACAAAGGGAGCAGCTCCTTAAGATTGATATATCTATCCTCCATAAGTAACCACCCCCATGACCGGGATCTCATATTCTGTTAATTCAAGATTTTGTGTACCCCCATTGATGGTTGTTCCTGTCACATCAAGCACACCTTTCACACCCATGATTGCAGCATCCAACGACGCAACTCTCACGATCAGATGATTCTGGTTCTCCCAGTCCTGCCGCAACGATAAAATGTACTTTTTCATTGCGTCCTCAATCAATGCTTTACATTCATTCAATCCATAACCACTGTCAAAGGTGATATTCATTGCAATATTTACCACTGACTCTTTCGCCGTCTCGACCGTAACCACATGCCCGATCGGCGCCAGCCCGTCCCCCATGCCATCACCGTTTGGATCAAACTCTTTCTGGACTACAGATATCAATGTATCCGTAGCTTTTCCATGTGCACTGTCTAAAATAACAAGTTTCACTGTTCCTGGACCATTCCACGTCCGTATCACTTTGACTGCTCCGACTCCCGCCAGTGCAAGCGTTTTGTTTCGATAATCTTTTACATTACCGGAAAATGCCCTTTCCTCAAACGATTCAAAATACCTCTGCCGCAGGGATTCTGTACTTTCTTCCGCTTCTCCATAGATCAAAACCCTCGTGATCTTTGCAGTCGTGAGACCGGAAATATATTCGATTGGCAGAACATCTCCCGTATATTCATTTCCGACCGTACCGATCTGCTCACATGTGACCTGTCCGGGAGCTGTAACGATATAGGTATTTTCCCCGCCAGTAAATCTTTTTCCGTCCGCAACCTCCACATCGGTTTCTAACTCAAGTACTGCCTGAGTTGCTTTCTTTGGCGTAATACCGCGATCCGCACATAACCGGATCAGATATTCCCTTGATGCCGTGTCTCCAAATGTCTCTGCCAGCATGCAGTCAAATGCAATATACATAGACGTCAGTTCCACTGCTGCCGGTGCCAGTGCAGCATAGATTGGCGAACTCTCCCTTTTATCCATTGTCTCAGGTACGCGTGACAACATACGCTGTAAAATCACATCAAACGTCTGATCTTCATACATTACACATCCACCTCCTTCTCAATCTTCGCATTTCCAAATTTCGTGTGCACGGTAAATTTAACGATCAGCGTTTTTCTGTGCACTTCAAACTCAAAATTATCTACCGAGTCTATCCGGTCATCCTGTGTCAGAGCTTCTGTAATCCGCCGTTCCACTTCCACCATGACATAATCCATCGACTTGCCGATGAGGTCCTGCAATTCCACGCCATAGTTCCATGAAAAAATAATGTAACGGTACCGCTCTGTATTCAGGATATTGTAAACTGCCTGCTTTACCGCTTCCAAACCATCACATTCGCCTACAACATTGCACGTTTCCCGTATCATGTGATGACATAAAGACGGCTGTTCTGTTACCTCGATTTCTTTTAAACTGTTAACTGCCGGAATCATGTCACACCACCCTGTCCGCAACTAAAAACTTCTGGCCGCCCTGCTGCCGGATCAGTACAACCTGCTGACCTGTTTTTAATCCGCTGTAAATCTTCATTTCCTTTTTCACACCGTTTAATTCAATGTCCACGGTACGATCTGTTAAATGTTCCGGCACGATAAGCTGTGCGCTGGCTATATCAAACCTCTGCTCCACTTTGATTTTTAACGGAGCTGCCGCTATCACGGTGCCGGACATCACATCTGCCGGATATCCCGCCTCATTGACTCCATTTGACACCTGCTGTATCGCCCTCACAAAATCGTTTGCATCATGCACTGAAACCACCTCCTGATAAAGTTAAATCCATTGTGTGTTTACTTTCACCGTATTTGTGTACGCATTTTTCTACGAGCATCAGATTTTTTATCTGCACATCTCCTAAATCAAGCTGCACAACGACCAGCGAACCACCGCGCACCCTCGAATCACCGCAGGCATCTTTGATCGTTAGTGTCTTTGTAGCTTTGTTGTATAGTTTCAAGAGTGCATCTGCTTTCGCCTGCCCGTTCTCTCCATCCTGCAGCGTATCAAAGTACTGTAAGATTCCCCAGTCATTCATGTGGGAGGAATCCTGTGCAATATATACATCCCTTTTTCCTGTCTTTTCATTATCAAAGACCAGCTTGATCCGGTTGTAGGTATCTGAATCAATCGAAGATTCATAATCATAATTCTGTCCGGTCTCTGCATCTATGACGATAGGCACATACATATCACCGATAAAAGACAGATTCAACTTTCCGCCGTCATCATGGAGAATGTACAGATCACCCGTATTCTGTAATGTCAGATCAAGTGCATTTCCAATCATATCCATAAGAGACTCGTTATCTTCCACTCTCGATGCAATCTTCCATATGGTATCCACGATCGTGCCGAGATTAAAACCAAAATTATTGGCAATCTGCATCACGACCTCAGCAGCCGTTTTGTTCTCATATACCATTGTGTCTTTGTTTTTCAGATACCGGATCTGGTCATAGGCAGTTACTTTTACAATATTGCTCCTGTCGCGCTTGATTTTGAAAATAAAACCATAAAACACACCTGTTTCTCCATCCTTAAAGCGCACCGGGTTTCCTTCCGCAATCGAAATCCCGGTATCCACAAAACTAAATTCTATGGAACCGGGACTAATCTGCCGCTCTGTGGTCACTTTTACTTTTTCCTGTACTGGGGGCAGGTAAACTGTGCTGCCGTTTTGAATTAACAACTCGTACATGGGGCTCTCCTTTCTGGTTTTCTCATTATTTTTCCTCACTTTCTTTAAATTTTATATATAAAAAGAAAGCCTGTTTCCAAGCTCTCTAATCTTATTTCTTATTACTCACATATATTTTCTAGCTGCGCTTCAATAATCAACCACATCTTATTCATAGTTCTATATGCATCTGGTCTATTATCACAAGCTCTTAACATTTCCGCCTTAATATCTTCTCTTTCACTTACGGTAAGATTTTCAAGATATACTATCAACTCTGCTATCTGCGGAATAATTGATATAAGAAATTCTCTTTCTGTCATTCCACTGCCCGTTTTATTCTCGCGTTCCTCTAATACTGTTCTTTCCATGCCGCGCCCCCTACCGTGTGATAATATCCAATGCTAATTGCTCATATGCCGGAATTTTAACAAACTGCTCTCTGACTTCAATTCCTGCCTGATTAAATATGGATTTAACCACCATAGCAATTTCATGCGGGCAGGCACCCTCTGACTTCATTATACGCTCAAATAAGCGGCAGGCATTTGTTGCACTTTCCAGTGCCGCCGGAGATACTGGATACTGATATGTAATGGAATGTACTGGCTGTGGATTGAAATAATTTTCTTCTAAGCAATCAAACTGTTGCCACGCCTTATCTGTGTCAAGAATCTTACAGTGTCTACTTGCTCCTCTCTTTGTCCATAAGTAAATTTGATTAATGTTAGGTTTCACAACGTAAATATCATTTACGTTGCGCTTGAACATCCGCAGTTCCTCTCCTTTGAGAATGTAGTAATGTTTTCCTTCCGTAAATCTATCTTTGTTGTTATTGAAATTTACCCTAACATTATCAGCCGATGTTTCATAAACGTCTGCCAGTTGCGCCGTTGTAATAACTCTCTCGCCATTCCACTCTACCGCAACAATCCGTTTGTCATTCACTTTTACTACTTCATTCTGCATTTTGCAATTCCTCCTTGCAAAAACTGGCGGAATCCCCTATAATGCTAATAGGAAATTCCTATGGTTAATAGGTTCCAGTGGAGCAAACACGCACTCGCCAAAGTTATCGTGTTTGCTCTTTTTTTGCTTCCAAATCCCTTTTTACGCAACCAGTAATATAATCTTTCAGCGTAATACCATTCGTGAAACAAAAGATTTTTAACTGCTTGTGAAACTCTTCATCGAGTTCAATTATTACTCTTTTCACTTCTACTCATCTCCTTTCGTGTTTACTATCAGAACACATTAATTATTATATTTTCCAATCAATGCTTTGTCAATATATATTTTTACAATTTATCCAATTTATGTTATTATGTTTCTAGGAGGTACACATATATGATTAGAATAAAAGAATTGCGCACTGAAATGCACCAATCATTACGTGATGTTGCTAATGACTTGAATATATCCTATTCCTCTCTAAGCAAATACGAACGTGGCGATCAACAACCGAGTTATGAAACACTAATACGAATTGCAAATTATTTTAATGTAACAACAGATTACCTAATAGGAATTACTAATTCTAAATCATCAGAAAACAGAACTATATGCGACCAATTAAATCTTTCAGATGAAGCAATTCAAAAATTAAAGCAACTTCCATTAATAATAGATAAATACAATGGAATTTCCCTATCTGATATTTTGAATTTTATAATTATACAACCAGAATTTGAGCATCTATTAAAAAGTATCCTTTTATACAAAATAAGGACCCCTGCCGATTGGTGTAATATGGAAAATTTTCTTAATAAAGATAACGCAACTCCTATCCCTCAGCACCAAATTAAAGAAATAGACAAATTATACATCATACAGCAATTTAATAATATTTTATCTCATGTTCTGGAAGATGAAATTACCACTTACAATACTGTTACCAAAACCAAAAACGATATTACCATTTCCACACGCAAAGAGACCACTTCTGACTAAGCAAGACCTTATTTACAAAAATCCCCGCCTACGTTATGTAAGTGGGGATTCCTTTTTTAATATTGCTTCCGACGAAATTCGTTCAAAGCAATTTACTGTGTAATCATTTCCTGACCATCAAATATAAATGACTGGATTGTATTCGTGTCTGTGTCGATAATAAATTGAAATTTACTTCTTGTCTCTGCACCAAAACTATTTTGGGCATCTACATATCCCTGAACAGTTGCAATATTCTTTTCTTTGCCAAATCCCCATTCAAGAATATTCGGAAATTTAGCTGTTGATGGGGATTTTAACACCTCTTTTACCTTATCCTCACACTTGATCATCAGATCAGAAGCCTCATCTTTTGTAAATGTATAATCCTGTAATGTTGCAACAACATTTCCATCTACATACAGATCATAATCTGCATATCTCACACCATAAACAGTTTTATCGGCGTTCAGATACAAGATAACATTATCGATATTATCACTCACACAAATGCGATAGCCTGTTTCTCCATCCACATGAGCATTATCTAATAATTCATCGTGAGTAATATCTTTCACGCTTTCAATACCACATTCTGCTAATACGGCATCAATTGCACTTCCCTGATCAGCCGTTACATCAATATAATTTGTTACAATATGCTTCTTGTATTTCTCTGGGTTTTGTTTCGAATCCTTTACTGCATGTATCATAGATGCTCCAAGCGCCACTACAAAAGCCAAAACAATAATAATAGGCACCAAACAACCATGTCCTTTTTTCTTTTTCCCCAGTGCAGACATATTCTGCTGTTGATCTGCTGTCTTAATATTCGTTGTTCCCTGTACCTCCACTTTCGCCTCATCCGTTGTTTGAACGGGGCAGCCGCAATGCGGACATGCGGTTGCTTTATCGCTTATTTCTTTTCCGCATTCCTTACATTTGATTAATGCCATAACTCTTTCCTCCTTCGTGTTATAGGAAAATTATACAGCATACTCTGTCAAATGTCATTATTTTTTATGCTGCCGGGATCGTAAGCACCTGCCCCGGATATATCAGATTCGGATTCCCACCGATCACTGATTTATTGGCATTGTAGATCACGCTCCACTTTCCGCCATCGCCGTAAAATTGCTTCGCTATCTTCCAGAGACAGTCCCCGGAAACTACGGTATAGCTCCCCCCACTTGGTGCATTGCCTGCTGTTCTGGTCTGCTGCATTGCCGCCTGTGGTTTTGGCAGCGATATATCCACGGTACAGGTCTTTGTGATAAATTCACGGTACTGTTTCAGTTTAATCTTGACAGTCGTATCAAATCCCTCTCCGGCATCATCCACAATGGAATAATCCTCAAGAGAAACTGTCATGTTGGTATGAAATAACTTCTTGTCGTTTGGAAACGCTCTTGTCATGATATACTGAAAACTTTTCTTCTGTAACTTTAATTCTTCCAGCTTATCCAGATAAAACTTGGCATTCCGGAACGTCTCTGGATATAGGGCAAACGGATATTCTGTATTTGGAAGCAGAAGATCAAATTCCACATCTGACAGCCCTGCGGCTTTCAAAATATTTGCTTCACCCTCATTAATCAGAGTTACCGTTTCGTTCTGATTATTGATTTTTACTGTCACTTTGGATGGAGCAATCGGAAACAGCACCCTATCCAGATATAATTTATATGCCATTTCCTACACTCCTTCCCGGACGGCTTCTAATGCTTCTAACACTTTCGTTGTCATTCCATCCACGATACCATCCAGATCTGCATTACTGCTCACGTTGTTATTGTTCGTCATATCCAGCTTAATCTCCGCAGTCGTAAAACGGTTGATTGCCTCCTGCTCTGCAATGTCTCTAAGGTATTTCAGATCCTCGTCCGTGATATCCACAGAATCTTTGATTGCACTGGTATCATCCGCGATACTGCCAAGGTTGCCACCTGCACCGGAATTTGCAATTGCATCACTGAAACTGGATGTGTAATCATCTGGATTTGGGATATCCACTTTGCCAAAAATATCCGCTAGGCTGAAATTTGATATTTTATCATCAATTTTCTCTCCAAAATTATATCCTGAATTCCATGCATTCCCATAATCGAACCGGTTGAACTGATAATCTGACATTTCTACCGTCTTTAAAATTTCTGATCCACCATTCTCAGTTATCACGGCATCCACTTTTGCCTGTACTTTGTTCTGGAATCCCGCTACTGCATCCGCAAGACTACTGCCAAATACCGCATCAAGCATCCGGGCAGCTGACTCAATTACTTCCACTATAAAGTTAAACAGACTTAAAAATAGAGCCTCTATACCGGCGATCGGGTTATTAAAAATAAGTGCAAATGCATTGACAAAATTTGCGATCGCATTCCACAACGAAACTCCAAGACCAATAATTGTATTTATCAGTCCAATGAAAATATTCCCTATAAAGGCCCCTGCCGTCGCAACAGTTCCACAAATCAATCCTGTCGCAGAAGTCGTTGTTCCAGCAAAATGGTTTACTGCCGCAACTGCCGCATAAATAATCGCTGTCAACAGTACAACTGCTATAATTATAAGTCCAACTGGATTCATGCTCATAACAGCATTGAATGCGCCTTGAGCTGCCGTCCATGCATTTGTAGCCAGTGAAGCTGCCCTGGACGCTATCTCTGCCCCTTTTGTAAATGCCGTATAAATTACGATAGCCGCCGCAACCCCTAATATGATAGGTTCTATAATTGACCAATGATCTGCCACGAATCCAGCTACGGCCCCCACTAAATCAAAGATATTCAGCACAATATTTGCTGTCGTTGCCATCGCTTCGATCGCTTCATCAACAAATCCCTGGAATGCATTGCTGTTCGCCATGCCGTTTAATCTTTGAAGAACCGGCTGGAAAGCCATAACTGCAGTATTCTGCATCGACTGCCAGATCTGCCCCCAGGTCATCGGCATTTCATCAAACTTGGCATTGATATCATCCGCCGCAGAAAAGATCGCCGCCTTGACAATATCCGCTGTTATTTCGCCGTCTGCCGCCATATCCCTGATCTGTCCGATCGGAACATCCATGTAATCTGCAATATTCTGGATCAGGTTCGGCGCCTGCTCAAAAATACTGTTTAACTCATCACCGCGGAGTACGCCGGAACCAAGGGCCTGTGATAACTGTAACTCTGCATTTGCTGCTTCCTGTGTGGATGCACCGGCGATCGTCATCTGCTTTTGAACTAAATCTGCAAATGCAACAACCTCTTCCGAGTTGCCAAATGCATCCCGTGCATTATTGCCGAATCTTGCAACAACCGATGCCATGCTATCTAGCGATCCACGCGCATCCTGTGCCGCAGCATATACCATATTGACAAGTTCTGACGTCTCATTTGCAGTTCCGTTTATCTCATTAAAGGAATTATTCATCAGATCCAGTCTTGAGGTTGCCTGCGTCAATTCATCGGATATACTTAAAACTTTCCCGGCGCCCTGTATACTGATATACGCTCCGACTGCACGTTTGATCGTATTTACCAGTTCGTTTGAACCGGACACCCCCTCCTGGATCTCCTGGTTAAATCTCCCCTGTTCATCCGTATTATCACGGATATACCGCTCTGTATTGCCTACTGTCTGCGATAACTGGAGATATGCCGCATTTGCACCGGACACATCCATGTTCTGCATGGCGGTATTAAGATTATTCTGCTCCTGAATCGCCCGGTCTAATTGTGATCTCAACTGTTCCAACTGGGAGTTGGCGGTGTCTGTTCCCATATTTATCGGATTACTTTCAATCTGCTGTATCCGTTCCCGGATCGAATCGATTCTGACAGCCATGGAATTGAGATCCTGAAACATCTCCGGCGGAAAGATCGCTGTACTGTATGCCTGCCTTGCAATATCGTTCTGCGTGCTGCTCAACTGCTCTAACATGCTATTGGTACTCTGTACTTCCTGCTCGAACCGATCTATCCCGGTTCCTGTAAACACATCCAGATTGTTCGTTTCCCACTGCACTGGAATCTCGGCCGGTTCAGAAGTTCCTACAAGCGGATTCGGGGCAGAAGCTGGCTGCTGTGCCACACCGTTCAACGCAATCAAGGATGCTGTTGCTTCATCGATTGCCTCTCGCGCTCCCTCTAAGCTGCTCGTATCAATATCCATCGACATTGCCTGCTGCATATCATACATTTGTGCTGTTGCAAGGTTGACCGCATCCATAATGCCATATAAAACACTGGTAAACTGGTCATTAAGCTCTATCGCTGTCTGAATAGCTGCCATACATCACACCTCCTTCCTAATGGATTTTGTTCTTTAACTTCCGCTCTTCCTCTTTCTTATCCTCAATTCTTTTCTTGATTGAAGCGGTTACAAATGCTTTTTCCCGCTCATCCATATTTAAAAATACAGATGGCAGGATATGTAATTTCAGAAGGGCATAGTAAGCAAAGTTCGCTTCGCTATCCCCTCCTTCAATTAGTTTTTTGCTTCGTCCACCAGATCATTAAAACTCTTGTCGAATCCCTGAAATTTCTGCATCCACACTTCAAACATCTGAAATTCACCGGCACCATCCACCATTGCGTACAATAAATCTTCCGGTGTTTTCACGCCGTAAGAATCCTGTAATTCTTCATCATACAGATCAGGATACACGGTTGCTGCCGCCATCATCTTTGACAGATATTTTTCTGTATTCAGTCTTGGGCGGTACATGTTTGGCTTGCCGGTCACCGGAACCTCTACAGTACATGCATTGCGCAGTTCCTCATTCTCGCGTGATGTGATCTGGCGAAATTCCCAGAGAAGCGGCTTTCCGTCTGTATCTGTAAGGCTCGCTGTTGGAGCATACTTCTGATTTTCTTTTACTTTTTTATTTGCTTTCATAAATCTGCTGAATTCTGACATATCTTTCTCTCCTTTTCATTTAAAAATCCCCTCCCGCTGATGCAGGAAGGGAACATCATTAATTTGTTCTAAAACCCTCTAACTCTTTGAATTTTTCCGGCATATCCCAGCTCTCAAAGGTTCCTGAAATATCTTCATCCAGAAGCTCCTCGCCTGCCTGAAACTTTGAAAGAATAAACGAATCGCACAGGCATCCCCTGTGAATTACCGTCTGTCTGCCGGCACCGCTTGATGGATCTTCGTTGCTCACCTGGATCTCAAAATAAGGCAGGTTTCCTGTCTTCTGATACTGGTTTGCCATTGCGCGGAGCACTGACTGATTATAATGTGCAGTTCCCTTCCAAGTACCCTTTCCACCGGCAGCCTTGTGTCCCATGCCGACTTTGCCTAAAATCTTGACATCTTTAATCGTGACATCCCATTTACTTTCAAAATCTATCAGATTCATAAAATTGTATCGTCTCTTACCAATCGTAATAAAACACTCCGCAAGGCTTCCATAGAAGGCATCGCCTGCATCCATGATAGCTGTATTTCTCATCTTTCTTCACTCCTTCCTACGCTACCGTGACAGTCATATAAAGTTTGCTCATCGCATTAACAACTGTCACCATATCTGTGATCACTACAGACTTTTTCGATTCTCCCTGTGCGATCGTAATATCATCTTCACTAAAGTTCTCGATCGCCCTGATTTTTTCAAGTTCCCTGTGGTGTGCCACAATGTCAGACCAGAGAGACGTTCTTCCTGCCGCATCATTCGATATGGTGCCGAGATATTTCGTACTGAATAATACGGCGATATCATTACCGATCTGATCGATCACGCGGACCGTCTGATTGTCTTTAAAAAGTTCTCCCTGTGTATCTGTCACACTTACCATGGAGTTGATATCATCCAGAACACGGATATCTGAATTTACCCTGTGCAAGACAAATTCTCCATTTTTGACAGACTCTCTTAACTGATTCTGCGTATACGATGTATCTACTGTAAAGGAACCGTCGTAAACCTTATTCTGACAGGATTTATTAATCTCACATCCACATTCTGCCCCGGTAACCCAGTATACAAGACTCGCTTCACCCCATCCCGCATCTGTGGTCATATTTTTTACATCGATGACTCCCAGGTAATCAGCGGAAATATTATATAGTACCACCTGAAACTTAATTCCAAGTTCATCGCGCAGACGTTTATTAAATGCCACATACAATTTTTTTGTCGTATCATCTGTTACCACAACACCCATGGTATTAAATGAATACGACTCGATCAGATCTAAATATGTCTGATGTGCCGTTCCGTCTACCGTCCCATTCGTTCCGCCTGTCAGCGGTGCGGCTGCTGTTTCTGTCAGTTCAGGCTCTCCTTTAAATGAAACATAATCGTTTGGTACAAGCTCTTTTGCAGTTTTTACTGTCTGCGTGTCTACTTTGGTTGTGCCAAGGTAAGTAATAACGTCAAACTTATCAGCATCGTCCGCATTTTTCTGTACAGCGATTCGGATATCATTGCCACGGGTTCCGCTGTACAATGCTGTTGCCATGGTATTTGCGGCCTTTACACCGCCACCGTTTAAACGGTATGCATAGAGTGTCTGAGCCCCAAGGAACAGATCATTCAGTCCTTTCATTTTCGGATCATCGAATGCATAACCAAAAATCTTCATGCTGTTTTTCTGGAAGTCCTCGTTTGTCACCTCAAAGACTTTCCCTTCCGCGCCCCAGTCAAGTTCTAAAGGCATTGTCGCAATGCCTCTGTCTGACAGATTTGCGTTTGCAGATGCCGCTGATACAAAATTGATATAAGTTCCCGGCAGCACTTTATTCTGTGCGGTAAATGTTCCTCCACCTAAAGCCATTTATTTCACCTTTCCTTTCATATATTTTTCTAATAACGTGTCCGTTTCTGCTTTTGTGTACTTTTTGTTTTCATCAAGCAATGCGTCCATTATATCTTTCCTGGCACTGTACTTTGCACAGGCAAGAAGCTGTTCTTTTGTAAATTTCTGTGCCGCTTTTCCCTGCGGCTTTTCTAATACCTTCCCGCTCGCATTTGCCATTTTGTTACTCTCCCTTCATTTCTGACTGAATTTTGATTTGTCCCATCACCTCAGGACTTGCCGTTTTTTTCAGGATTACCCGGTTATAATTCACAAAAAAATTCAATACACCATCCACCAGTTCATGGTTCTTATTCGTTCCACGTATTGCTCTGTCCACATCTAACGGGGTAACATACTCTAAAGCAAACATCATGCGTTCTGCCACATCGTTGCACTCTGCATTTGGGTTCAAATTAGATTCCGGAAAGTACTGGATACAGAATGCATTATTTTGCAGATACCGCCGCCCGCAAAGTGGGCTTATATTCTGATCGATCAACTGTACAAAAAAACAGGGCTCTTTCAAGTCCTGCTTTATCTCTTCTGTATGAATTTCATAGCCATCTCCAAACTCGCTGTCTAAGGCAATGCTGATTGCTTCTATAATTTCATTTATCATTTCATGATATCCCCAAGGTATTTTCTGATCTTTCGTTCAAGGATCTGCGGTGCCATGTTCTGTAACTCCTGTTCGGAAATCTTCATCATAAAATGCCCTTTTACCCAGCCTTTATGATTTGCTGTCCTGTGACCGTATTCAACATAACTGGCATATTCGACCGGATTTACGATCTCGATCACATAGGTGCCCCCGAAATGATTTACCGTAAGACTGTCTGCGTATCCCTGTGCTGATGCCCGTTGTCCCGCTGTCCATCCCCGGCGAAGAGTTCCGCCTTGTTTGCCTTTCACTTTTTTCCCTTTATGTGAAAAACCTGTCTCACAGGTATAAGACTGCCCGGAATAATCCCCGACGGGTGTTCTTTTTACGACTAACCGCAAAAGCTTTGCTGCCAGTTCCTTCGCGCACGCCTCCACAAACGCATTCGGATCCTGCAGCTTTTCCATTTCTCTCTGCAGCTCCGTAAGTCCCCGGATATTAAAACTTCCCATTCCTGCCATCATGCATACCTCTCTGACAGTGTAAGCACAATCTCCTGATGCGTCGGATAAACCGCAGGTACACCACTGCATTCATATGCTCGCGTCACGCCTGCCTGTGTCACGGTAATCTTTGCACCCGGCTTGATTTGTGTATCCGGAGACAGAAACAGTTTTGTGACCTGTGCTGTCTTTGCAGCTGATTCCGTCTGGTCTACTGCGCTAATATTCGAATACGACAGGCGGCATGGCTCATCCTCTAACACAACCACTTCCTTTTCCGATGTGATCTTTGTTCTCGAATCCTTGATCTGCTGAAATTCTGTTACTGTGCATGTTCCATCGTATGTCTCTTCCTGCGCCTTTCTTGCCATTGCCTGCATTTTCTTAATTGCATCTGAGATCATCTCCACGCCACCTTTCTGTATCGTTTCAATGAGGATTCATAATTTTTCAGCACTGTGCTCTTAAAATTGTCATCCACATACTGACGGAATGAGGTAGAAGTGTCCCCCTCAGAAATAGAGGAAACCGCGCCAACTGCTGCCGACTCACTTCCAATATTTTCATTCCGATACAGATCCATTGCCATGCGATAGCCGGTGTTTATCAATCCATCCGGCATTTTCTCCACATGGCAATAGTTTTTTATGATTTCCTCAACATCTGCAATGACAAATTCAAGTACCATATCCTTAGAATCATCCTCAATCCCAAGAAGTGCCTTTAATTTTGCCAGATCCATAGGTTACCCGATCTTATGCTTAATTGCAACGATACGAAGCTGTTTCGGTTCGTATACCGGATTCCAGTTCTCTGCCATTGCAAGTTCTGCTCTCGTCGGAGTCTCCACATGCTCTCGTTTTGCCCCGGTATATGCGATTCCTCTCGGATGCAGGATAAACGCTTTACGGTTGATCAGGTAATCCACACCGCCGCCAGTCTGCTTGTCACGGTCCACCTCAGTCGCAACATGACCGACCGGAGAACCATTGCCGTAAGCAACTGCTCCATTACCAAAAAGGTATGTTGTGTATACATCATCAGCAACCGGGCATCCATCATCTACGGTCACACGTCTGCCCTGATAGGTGTCAAACTCAACATCTGTAGAATCACGCTCTGTCTCGATCAGGTTCAGCTTTTTCAGATAAGATTTTGTAGCAGAGTGCATTGCCACACCGGTAAGCTGCGACTGTGCATCTCCAAGCATCTGACATGCATCGATAAATGCAGATGCGCTAATCCGCTTTGCAGCCTCTGCTTTTCCTGTAGTCAGATCAAGAATATGATCTGCCATTCTGGTCTCCGCTTTCGGTGTTCTGCTTGGATCTGCCGTGGTGGTTCCAAATACGCCCGCAAGAATCGCAATCAATTCCTTCTGCATATCGCGCGCCCAGTACTGTGCCACCAGATCACCGATTGCTTTCATCGGGTCTGCACCTGCTAATGCTGCAGAAAGATTTGTAGCAGCCCACATTTTCTGACGGAGAATTGTGGTGGATACATCTTTGTTAGAACCGATCTTTGCCGGTGTCATCTTTACATCCTCCAGTGTCGGTTCGGATTCTCCCTGTAAATCCTCAAAGAACGGCATATTGTGTGTTCTCGCCGCCTCGGATGCCAGTGCATCAAATTCCGGGCTGTTTACCACGATCCCGCTCTGGAAAAACGCGGACAGCTCCATTGTTCTGTTGATTACATACCGGTTAAAAAGTTCCGGTACGATCACGTCTGCAATTTTTGTAATTGCCATAAATAGTTACCTCTCTTTCTAAAGTGTTACCCCTGCGGCTGCTGCCATTGCTTTCGCCTGCTCCGGGTTGGATTTTAAAAGTTCACCCTGTTTGGTCAGATTAAACGTCTCTTTTGCAAATGGGTTTGCAGTTCCTGTGCCACCAGTGCCGCCCTGTGGATGATACGGCGGTTTTGGCTGATCCTGCTTAAACAGATGTGCCATAGCCTTATCTTCCTTGTATGGCTTTACCGCTTCCTCTACGCCGACCGGTTTACCTTCTTTGTCGAATGTGAATTTGTCCAGCCCACCAGCTTTGTAGATCAGATAATCCGGATCAAGTACTCCCTGTTTTGTGAGGGAATCTTTTAACGCATAAGTCTTTGAAATCTGCTCATTGGCTGCCTGCTGCTCTTTTAACTTCGTCTGAAGGTCTGTGATCGTAGTCTGCAATGTTTCATTATCTGCATTGTTCTTTTTCAGATCTCCGATCGTAACATTGAGTGTCTTGATCTGACCAGAAAGATTCTCCTTTTCTGCAACAGTGGCATCATACTTGCCTTTGTCGATGTACTGACCAGATCCAAGGTCTGCAAGTTTTACCTGTTTGTCCTTATTCTCCGGTTTTCCGTTATGAGCATTGACAGCGTCTGCCACCTGCTTATAGAGATCTTCGCCTAAAATGTCTTTTAAAAATTCCATATAGTTCCTTTCCTGCACCGTTTTTAAACGTGGTGTCCTCCACAGGCAGTATGCAGTTTTGATGCCATGCATAAGGGCAATTTGCCGCAGTTTAAACGTCTTAAGGCTTTCGGACAATATAAAAACAGGACTGCTGCTTACAATCCTGTTTCCATCGTTTTACATTTTGCGGTTGCACCGGTGCAACTTTTGATTTTGGGTATAAAAATACCACCATGCCATTTCTGACTGGTGGTATTCCCTTTTCTTTCGGATAGGCTGCACACTATACCCTAGGTTTTTGGTTCATAATGGTCACATTTTTTAACCTTACCGTTCCAGATTTCCGGCGGTATTCCGTTTTTCTTTGGATATGCTTTGCACGAATACGGAATTCCATCAAATTTAATTTTTTTACAGTCTTGGCAAATGGGAAATAAAGATTTCAATTGATATCTATCTATTTCTCGCGACATTCGATTCATCTCCTCTCGAATCTAGGCTTTACTCCATATAATTTGTATAATTCATTCCAAATTTCTTCGCCCAGTTTCACAAGTACTTCCTGTTCATTATGTCCGTTATAATATTGCTCGATTATTTTAGGTTTTAACTGATATAACAGCCGGTTATAATCATCACTAAATTTATCACTTGTTGGAAGTTGCTGTATATTTTCATTATATTCTAACACATATGCACCATTTTTCCCACAGGTTCTAAAACTTCTGACTTTATGATCTACCAACAGATACAGATCTTCCGGTGATGGTGGTGTGCTCAATGGATGGTTATGTGTAACATCGTTTCCTTTCATCAATTTTAACTGATGCTTCGTAAATTTTATAGTGTCTTCATTACCAAGCTGGCAGCTGATTGCTTTTCCATCCTCAAATATAACAGCTGTTTCATAATCATTCTGACTTATTTCCTGTTCAACTGTTTTTAAGTCTTTTCCTTTAAAATCGTAATACTTCGGATCTGCTTTATTATTATTTGTAATAAGGCCAAGTCTATCTCTTGCTTCTGTGTCGCCATCCACAAAAGATTTCTTCCACTCCTCATACGTCGTATCTGCCGACACATAATACGTCTTGCCATCCTCTCCTCTTGCCGCACGCTCTCCCACACTGTCAAATTCATCACCAAAATACGGACATGTACATCCGCGGCAGTTTGGATGGAACGGCGGTGCAGTCACACCGATCTGAAAGTCTTTCATGGGGAAATGTTTCAGATCCATGGATCCACAAAACTCACATGTATGGCTGTCTAATGTCTCCATGATTTCAAACTGCTGCACATCCAACTCTTTCATGCAGTCCTGTCTTGCCTTATTTGCAAATGCTGCAGATTCCGTCATGACTACCCTGCCCGCCTGTGCCCTAGATACTTTCATCTTCTTGGCAATCTCTGCAATAGCCCGGTCTGGTGCTTCTCCTGTGATGCACATGCGCGATAGACTGTTATGCAGCTGATTGATCAGCTTTGTCTTATTCTCCCACAGGCGGTCTGAAAAGTTCTTTCCATCCACCGCCCAGGGTTTACATACGATCATCTCCACGGTTCTTGAATCCAGCCGGTTTATAGTCGTGCCAATGCCGACACCTTTTTGTATTTCATAGGCAGTATGGTAAAAATCAGAGGTATATGTATTCCTGATGTGCTGATCTATTGCATCGATGCAGTTTCCATACAACTTTTCTGCTTCCTGCTGTATTTCAAGTTTTAAGGCTTCCAGTCTGCTGATATGCACTTTCGCAGATGCATTTTCTAACTGCTGCTCCCATTCCCCGCTTTTTTTATTTTCCTGTCCATATCTGATATATTGCTCAACATTCCAATGAAATTCTTTCAGTTCTCCTGCATTAAGCAGCTTCCGCGCTTCCTGCATAGATACACCATTGTTATCTGCAAGTCTCTGATACCAGGAATTGATCTTTGCATTAATTGCCGCAAGGGATCTGTCAAACTGCTCCTGAATTTCCTGCACTTTCTGAAATGAAGTATCGTGCTGTGCCTGCTCCATCTGTTTAAAACGTTCCTGCCAGTATTTACCTGTCCGTTCACCCATGCGATCACCTGCCCCGTTCCTTTATTCCATGTTTTTTGGATCATCGTTCTTTTCTGGATTATCTTTCTTCGCCGGATCATCCTTTTGTGACTGTCCAAAGGCTCCGGTGTAAGCATCCGCTTTCTCCTGTGCCTCTTTCTCTTCTTTTTCTATCTGCTTCAATTCCTCATCAGCATCTTCGACCAACGGATGATTTTTTAGGATCGTCTTTTTACTGACAATGCCAACTGAATCCCTGCATATCTGTGCCTGCTCTGTATCATTCTTGATACGGGTACGGGTCCATGTCTGTATAATGGTGTCGCACTGGATGCCAATGCTCCTGCAGATTGCCCGGATAAGACGCGCAAAACCAAGTTTAAATTCTGTCTCCATTAGTCCGGTTTTCATCTCCAGAAGCGAATACATAAATTTCAGTGCTTCCCCCGACTGGTTCCCGAAGTTCTCTGGCTGTGGATCAAATCCCTGCCCCTGTTCAAAAATTGCCTTTCTGGTGGCTTCCAGAACACTGTTCCGGGCTTCAATTGGAATCTCAATATTGAGAGTTGACACTGCACCGCCCTCATCCCCATCTACCTTGATGGTCTTGTATTTTTTCAAATCAGAAAGAAAACTGTTCAGATCCTCGCCGCCGTATCCGGATAACACAAAGATCAATTCCTGTATATCATCCAAATCATTAATAAAACCGCTGTAGACCTTGTCATATACGTCTATCAGCGGCTTAATGTTTCGCAGATCATCTGTATGTATATTGTTGTTGTAAAATGGGATAAATGGCACTTCCTCAAAATCATGGTGGTAATCGGCGGTCATGTCACTGGTAGCAGGATCAGCAAACATTTCATAGTATGTCAGCAGATCAAGTGTCTCTCCCGCCCTTCGCCGGAATGCCTGGCACTCTGTATCCGTCCAGTATTCATACACGGTATAATTGTCTCCAGTTGCATCGTCGATGTCCGGATATACCCGCATGGCTCCGATTAGCCTACGCTTTAAACTCCGGTCAAATACCGGGATGACCTGTTCTGATGGAACAACCGCCCATTCAAAACCACTATCGCCCTGCCAGTAATGTACCCAGCCAATTGTGGTATTGGCAGCATTTACACATAGCTCCATGCAGTTTTTCGCATATTCATCCCCCAGAGCCTTTGTGATTCGTTTATTTGCGGCAGTATTTCCAACATCAAACAGCGGCGGTGCAGTAAACGCATAGGATGCTTTCTGGTTCACGATCAGACCATGAAAGTTCCGAGGAATCCGGTTGTCTGCGTTGCGCAGTGGATTGTCCGGTTCTTCTTTTTCCTTGTCTTTTGGTTTGTCCCGGAACAGGATATCAGTCTCGTTGCGATAATACCGCTCTGCCACTGCTGCACGCGTCACAAACGCGGCGTGACCGGGTTCATATTTTTTTATCAGTTGTTTCATTGTTTTAATGTCCATTTAATTTCTCCCACAAAAAGTGACAGGCTTTTATCAGCCTGTCACTTTTTCGTTGTCACGGTCATATGCCTTTTTCTCAACATCATATGTAGCGTAATAGAACGGTTGTTTATTATTTTTATAAATGTATGCTTTCATATAATACCAAATGCAACCAATATATATACGCCCCATAAAGAAATCATGCTTACCGGTATTACAATATCAATCTTCCTCCTGGTTTCTCTCCAGTTACCAAATGGTCTTTCTCTACTTATTTCTCTTGAAAGATATTCATTTACCTTTTGTCTTATTTTTTTATTCTTACAATAAATCAATTCTGTTAATGGTTCACTATTCTCTTTTTCTACAAAATCGCCATTAACATCAAATCTATCACCAAGACAATACTTGTGGAAATCTACAAGTAAAAAACGATAATATATCACCGGCAACCATACATATATAATCTGAAAAACTGCAATTACAGCAATTAATATCGTTGCAATTTTACTTTTATCAATAATAATCGCTCCAACAGCAAGCATTATTGACTGTGAAGATAAGAAATTGCTTCTGTATGCTTGTAAATTTGCCTCATAAGTAGACCAACTATTATCACCCATATCTATTTCCTCCATTCGTATTATATAATGAATAAAGGTTTTTTTCAACTTTTGACGCACCGCCGCTCAATATGTGCCGCCTGCAGATTTTACCAAATTTAATCCAATTTCCTTGGTTAAACCTTGTGTAACCGTCCGTTTTTCATTTATCCCTCATTTCAAAATACTTACGCCACCGCGATTTTCATCCGTGTAAATTGCATACCGGATTGCATCCTGTACATCATCAAACTGTTTTACCGGCTCCCCAGTCTTTTCATTCCAAACATACATATAGATTTCATTCCGGAACCGATCAACATCATCCACGATCCGTAATTTGTTCTGCTTGTACAACTGCGCCACACGCTCAATGCCACTCAGTACAGATTTATTGGCATTGATTGCCCGTAAGCCATTTTTTTTGAACTTCTTTACATATTCCGGACGGGCGGAATCACAATAGAATGGAATATTTCCGTACTCGGCTTTGATTGCCTGCGCCTGCTCTAACCAGAAATCTATTTCCTCAAACTGACGAGCAACTTCTCTGATTAGATAATAACTGCCCTGATCATCTTTTCCGATCAGCACGATTGCTCCGAAATGTTCATATCCCCAGTCAACCCCTGCAATATACTTGACAAAGTTGATTTTTTGTAGTTCTGCTCTGCTGATATAATGGATCTTTGCATTGAAGTCCCGATACACGGCACCCTTGCCCATTACCCACATTCCCTCAATATTGCGATCATAGAACATTCCAGACGGTGTTGTTTCTTTCATGTTCTGTTTATAGCACTCTGATAAGAAAGTGTTATCATCCAGCCGATATTGAACTGCCTTGATTGTTTTGCCATCTGCCTTATCAATGAAATCTTTTTTTAGCCAGTGTTCGGGGTTGTCTGGGTTGGTATCAATCAGCATCCTTGCACCATTGCCGGAACATCTGGACTTGATCTCATCAAACACTTCCTGCTTTGCCATCGTACCTTCATTGATGTACGCACCATATGCTGTCATTCCTCGGATGCGACCCAGATCATTGATCTTGGAATGCCCGAAGCAGCATACCTGCACCCCAAACAGCTTGAAACGGTTGAATTTATCAAAATGAAACTCAATGCCATATTTGTTTGAAAGTTCAATCAGCACATTTCGGTTGAGCGCTCCAAGATCAGCACCTGCCAGTATATATTGTGGATTCTCCACCCCCTGCGCGACCGCTATTTTTTTAATCCGGCGAAGTTCATACAAGAACAGATCATTATCTAAGACTGTCTTACCGGTACGCTTTGCACCGTGATTAATCAGCATGAAATAATCATTGTTTACGGCAAAGCGGAATGTATCAAGCTGTTTTGGTGTATACAAATCACTCAGCATCCCTCAATGCACCCTCTATCTGTTCAAATAATTGATCCAGTTTGTTCTCCCGATCATCTTTGCCGGCATCTGCTCTCGATTTCAATAATGCAATCTCTGCCCTCTGTTTCTCTGTAGCAAGACCCATATGATCTGATAGCCACTGCAAGGCTTTCATCCGGTCGGCAAGCTTTACTTTTATGCCATCCTTACCTTTTGAGACTTCGGAAATGATTGTTCCGTCCACGTCTGCATCATTCTTGATGTTGACATGACTTACCGTGATGGTCTTTCGCTCTCCCGTATCCAGGATCACATCCACATCTTCATTCCCAAATTCCATAAAGTTTGTCACGTCAGCAAAGGCAATATCCATGTACTTCTGGAAAATGTCAGACTCACTTAGGAACTCCCTGTTGAGTCGATCCTGCTTTAACCGCAAGATTTCATCTTTTATCCTAGCATTTCCTAGCATTCGCGAACCATTCACCAGAGCCGTTGCATAATCACAGCCATATGCTTTTTGATATGCTTTTGTAGCATTGAAACAGCGAATGTAATGTATACAAAAAAGCTGTTGCTTATCGGTCAAATCAGTATTCTGTATCACCTGCTTGACTTCATCAGCTACAGCTTTTTTCGTAACGTTCTTTTTGCTTTCCGAACGTTCGCTTTTCTTTTCCGAACGCTCGCTTTGATGCTCGCCATCCCAATGGTATGTACTTTTCCATCTTCGGACTGTACCGGCTGGGACTTTTAACCGATCTGCAATCTCGACCAGCTTCATCCCATCCTTATACAGCTTCCGGGCCTTCTCTGCCTTTTCGTTCGGACTTCTTGCCACTGTTGCCACCTTCCTGTTTCTTCTTTTCCCTGCACTCTTTCATAACATGCGCAATCGCCTGTTCGGCTGTTGGATCACTGTATCTTTCTTTATTCATCCTGTTACTCCATTCATACGGAGGTCGCGGCTCCCCTAAGTTTCATGGAGCCGCTTAAGTTGTGAGAGCATAAAAAAGAGACTGCCGAAGCAATCTCCCTTTAAACCTTTCGTTCAGTATAACAATATCATATTATGAGTATCACATTTAATCACATCTTGAAATTTTCTAACGCTTTTTTATGGATTCTATGTGTATGCTGCCAACTATGATTCATTTTCACACAGATATCCTCCCACTTCATCAGCCTTATGTAGCGATACATCAGCACATCCTTTTCGTCCTCATTGTCCATACGCTCTATCTTGTCCGTGATATCCCTGCACAATTTGATTCTGTTGTACCTGGCTTTCATGTACCGTCTTTCCTCTTCATCCAGCAGTGCGGCATAACCGGATAGATCGGTGTTGTTGTGTGCGTGTGGCATACCATCATTACCTGCGGATGGCATGATCTTGCTTAAGCGCATTTCTGTTATCTTTTCCTCGCTGCGCTTCATCTGGCGCACTGCTTTTTCATATTCTTTTAAATATTCCTTTTTCTGTTCTGTTTCTGTCAATCCTTACCCTCCATTGATTGCAACATTAATTCATGGTTTTTTCGTATATATTGTCATAATTACAACATTTTTACATATTATATCATATGTTTATATAGTATACAAACATATATTCTGTTAAAAATAAAAAGAGTCAACTACCAATCAAACTAATGATCCATACTTGGCTCTTTCAATCTAATAAATCTTCTTTTCTATGCCTGTGTCCGAACTTCCTCAATAAATTCTCTCATCATTTTGCTAATCTGTCCCGCCTGACTCACTCCTGCGGCATCACATGCACTTGCAAATTCTTCTGTTAACTCTCTTCTGAGTTTGTATGACTTACTTATCAATCCAACCTTTTCATTCCATCTGTCCTGTGGTCTCATCTTTTCTGTACTCATAACAATTTACACCTCAAGCAATACTTTTCCATACTCATAAATAGCATCACTCGGCAAGTCAATTTCATCATTCCAAAACACACAAGTTCTACTTTCATCTAACTGCACCTGCTCAAACAGTCCGTAAATATTCTTCAAATCGTCATATCCCGGTAGTGTTGCAATATCATCATTCACATCATATAATACTTTCCTGCCGTCATCGAAACCAACTTCCAGCATATAATTTTTCATTGGTTTCACGCTTTTAATTCTTGGTATCATAATCTACCTCCTAAAAGAAAAACCGTTTACAAAGGTGGCAATTTCTTCAAATTCTGACTATCCCACATTTCAAGTAATTCTTTCTGGTTCTGAAGCATCCATTCCTTTACCAACTCCTGTGCTTTCTTTGGCAAGTCTCCCTCGGTCATTTCCATTGTCTGTAAATCAAATATACCGATATGCTCTCCATATAACGCATGTAAATGACTCGGCTCATGTTCTTTGGGTTTGAAAAACATCTTAATTACAATTCCATAAAATCTACTTATCTCTGGCATATTGATTACCTCCTGTAAGTATACAATAGCATACGGTGCACCGTATGTCAATAGATATAAAAATACCAACCATCGAATATTGACGGTTGGTAAACTATTATGCTTCTAAAATTATAAGCAAAAATATTAATCCGGCAACTATAACTACTCTATTAGTAAACACTCGTTTTAGAAAACCTTTCGCAAAATTCTTCTCACAATTTTCTATTATATCCAAATTTTTCTCTACCAGTGCTGATGTATCAGATATTAATTTATCGTCCCACTTACAGTTGTAATATTTTCCATCAGTAAGCATTTCATAATAAATATTGCACATAGCTTTCCTTATTTCATATTTGAATATTTTAGGATCAAATTTTTCAAAATCATCAACAGATTTCTTGAAATATCTCTCTGCCAATTCATATCTATCAAAGTATTTGCTATGATAATCATTCTTTATTTTCTCCTGTACAACTATTCCTCTTAGATTATTCGTCATTTTTTTTGCCGTATTTATTTCTTTTTGATATTCACTAAGAACATAAAATACAACTGAAACTATAATACTTGAAAAAATTCCTCCAACAATTCCAATGGCAAGATTTTGCATCACATCACTAAAATTCATATATTCCACTCGCTCTCACATTTATTAAAATAATTATACTGCTACATATATAATCAAGTAAATACTTTTATGTATCTTTCCACACCATTCTCAACTGTCCGTTCTTTTCTTCCACCAGATGCGCCATTCTCTGCCGCATAAGTCTCTGCGCCGTGCCCTTTTCTCCGGTAAAAACTCCGCCTGCTGATTGGGAGAATGCCGTAGTGTGCTTCCAGCATGTCATAACTGGTACCAACAACGATTGATTCTGTCAGCTTGTCAGCTATGATGCTGTCCACACCCATGCAGATCTCGTATACTTCTTTTTCATCCACGCACATTCCCCCTTTCGTTTTTGCGCAAAAAAATACCAACCATCAAATATTGACGTTTGGCATATATTATTACAAATATGTTTCTAACTCTCTCTTTTTTTCTTGTAACTCCTCGATTATACTTCCTCTTACATTCTTAACTATTAATTCTGTTGCTTTTAAATGCTTGCCCTTTAACACTCTATCCTCATCGTGTTTTCTAACAAATGGAATAACCAAATCTTTGATTTCCGCATCCATATCTTCAGATTCCAACTCTTCTATGCCACGTTCAATGAAAGAAACACAATTTTGAAGGTAATCCCCTTTCATAGAATTTAGCTTTAATGTTTCTCCACTATTATTCTCCCACTTTGAATAACCAGCGTTAAGATATGAATAGCCGAGTTCACATGCAAATCTTGTTATATTATCGTTTACAATTTCTATAACATTCTTTTCTTTTTTATCCATAGCGAATTACCTCTTTGATCTTTAAGTATATTAATTATACTACGTCAACCGTCAATATTCAATTGTCAATGTACTACATCTTTATATTTATTTCCCTAACATTAAGTAATTCTATTGTCCCATTTTATAACCCGAATAATAGGCACGCGGGTATTATCCTGCCTGCCTATTATCTCCTTACGCTGCCATTTCATCATTTAAGCATGATTCAATAACAATCCATAACTTTTTCATGAAATTTAATGCCACAGGTCTATCTTTACAAGCAACCATCATCTCCTGTTTTATCTGCTGCTGATCTTCTTTCGATATCCGATTAAGATAAACGATTATTTCTGCCACGTCTGGAATAATAGATACATAAAGTTCTCTTTCCGTCATCCTGCTACCTCCAATAAAATTTATCTTTCCAACACAAACACTGTTTCTCCATCCAGTGCTCTTTCAACATCAAGCACAATCCTTTTATTCATTTTCTTATCCCTTAAGACCAATTTGGCATTACAGTCATATTCATCAGATGCAACATCTTCGATAATGCATCCGATATATTCTCGTAAATCCTGTGCGCAATAAAGTGGATTTTTTTGCTGAAAATTTAAGACTTTTCCCATACTAAGCGACCTCCCCAAGAAATTTATTAATAAAATACTGCTGTCCTTTTCCAGTAACTTTAGTGGTTTTACTAATCCGAACCGAACCGTCTGGATTATTTACCGTGCTTTCTTTTACCTCAAATAATTCCAATTCCATACTTTTCTGTGTTGGCATATTCCAATCAGAGCCCTTTCTTTTAATCAAATAGCCATTATCACGCATCCAAATAAACAATCTTTTCTGTCCGATATCTACGCCATTCTGTTTCAGCAGCTTTGCCAAATCTCCAATAAGTATTGATGTATGGCTAGTGGCTACTGCATCCGCAAATATCTCTTTTGGTCGCATACGTTCATTGTCAGCTACTAATGCGATATTTTGTGTTTTCAAATTTTCAATGCTCTGATTTGCAATTTTTAATGCTCTCGCCATGACCTGTTCCGGTGTATTCCATGCTTTTTCTAAGTCAATGAGATACTGACGCACTACTTTGCCCTCTGGTGTTCTTTGAATCATACAAATCTGTTTCGCCATGTCAACGGAAATATCCGCATCTTTAGCTGGTCTGCCGCCTTTTTCGGAGGTTTCGCTCATTTTTGAGCAAAAGTCTTTTCCCTCTTCAAATCCATATTCACACATTCTTGGAAACCAATCCTTGAATGCCGTTTTGATATGTAACTGTTCATGTAATTCTCTTGCTGATACTGTCTGAGTATCAAAATCAACTTTTACCAAATCGTTCATCTATTTTTTCTCCTTTTCTCTTGCTTTTAATTTCGGAGTACCATATAATCAGCTTACAAGGTACTCCTTGTGCTTAAGACAATTCTTATGTGCTGGCTAGGCGGTTTGAATTGTCTTTTTTCTTTTCTGCTTACTTCTCTCTGAACGTATTCCATATATGTACCCCAACATAAATGCGTCTATGCCAAAATCAAACAAAGAATTAGTTCCATTTCTTCTGTGTACATCCAATAAATTCCTATAATCTTTAACTGCTACTCCATCTCCACACAATAAATTCACAGAATATTGACAGCCCAACATCTTCATCGTTTCATTTGCTTCATACAATTTCATTTTTATTACCTCCGTGTTTTTGTTTCGTTTATGAGTACATAATATACCCTTTCAGTTACTCTGTCAACACGTTTTTGAGTACATTTTAATTCTTTTTATTTACTTTCGTTTTGTTATATGTTATATTCAATGCAGAAAGGTGGTGAAAGCTATGGCTGTTGCTGATAAAATAAACGCATTGTTAAAAATTCGTGGTGTTAAGAAATATGAGTTAGCTGAATTTCTGGGAATGACGCCTCAATCATTGCGTAATAAATTTAATCGCGGAAGTTTTTCTTCCGAGGACTTGATAAAAATATCCAACTTTCTTGATTGTTCACTTGTCTTTGAAATTGATGATAAACAAAAAATCACACTCGATATGTCAGATATTAAGAGGGGCTAATACCTCTCTTTTTCATGGTGTTACCTCAAGGTATTCCATTTTCAATAATATTTAGACAGTTACACCACCACTACGCCAAATTACATGATATGATTTCATCTGTCCATTCGTTTGCGTATATTCGATTTCTCTAGGATACCCCTGATCTGCATACCAAGAGCGAACCATATCAATAACCTCCTGAATATACTTTCTAACAGTTCCTTGCCATTTTCCATTACTCTCCCATGTTTCTGTATACATATTTTCCGGGATGTCCAACCGCCGAATAATTTCATTTACAGCTTTATCTGCCGGCTTTCCCGAACTCTGATAATAAATTCCAACTTTTCGAGCAATATATACGGTGTCATAATATTGCTGTTCAGCTTCAATCATAACCGGAAGCGTTACATCCGCCTTTTCATATAACGATTTTGCTGTAAGAAGCTGTATCTTGCTATCACAACCAGCTGCAGCAAGCATCGGTGTTAAAATCTTGACTGCATTATTCACTGCCGATAAGCTTTCCGCATGCACTTTCTTAGTTTCTCTCTGCATCTCATAATGTCCTGTTTGACGTAATTTAGGAAGCACTTCATCAGCGATCCAATCTGTGAATTTTTCAGCATTCGGTTTATGGCTCTTAAATACCAACTTATAGACGCCACTTTCTGTGAGGAAATTCTCTCCAGCATTGTTCAACTTTCGGAAGTGCATATTATGCACATCCGAATTTTTAATCTTTACAACTTGCTTTTCAGAAAACCCACGAATACTACTCTTTACATCTGCAATATCAAGGATTTCTGCTACATGTTTTGGATTAAATAGTACTTGACCATTTAATTCAAAAATCTCCACATTACTTCCTTCAAAAACCATTAAATCATTCATCTATTTTCTCCTCTCTTTTTCATTTCACACCAACTATCACAAATGCCATCTGACCGTTATCATTCCTCTTTGTGAAATCCTCTGAAAGTTCAATTCCGAACTGCCTACATACCTGCTCTATATTCTTGGCTATTACTTCCGGGCTCTGTTTCTCAGCTTTCATTGTCCGTTCAAGAATTTTTAACAGATTTGCAACTTCTCCCACTGATGTAGCTTTAGGCTGATACTTTGCCATACTGTATGTACCCGTTTTTCTGATAGACGGTATTACCTCAAACGCGAGCCAATTCTGAAACTTATCTGCCACAATATTATTTGCTTTCATTCCAAGACGATAGAAAAGCGATTCTGGTATGTAATCGTCTTTCCCAACTTGTTGGGAAAAACCTAACTCCATACAATATCCATTCAAAGTTTCCCATCTTACATATTTCTTTCCGTTCTTCTCCTGTATCCATCCAAATCCAATCGCTGTATCTTCTGCACTAATTGAGATACTGCCATCTGGATTTGTAATCATTCTTGCCTGCATACCCAATTTGTTATTTTTAAATACTTCAATTTCATTCATCTTTTGATTCCTCTATCTTTCTTGTTATTTTCTCACGCCCATTTGGGTTTCAGTGAAATTTTAATAATACATATACCATAACGTACTTCAAATTTATTTATGTTATACTTTAAGCAATATTTTGATCAAACAATAAGTTTTTAAACACATTTCTCTTTAGATTTTAGGCTTGCTAGAATCTACCTTCCTGCTCCAAAATCCCGTTGATTTCTTCCTCTGAAATCACTTTCGTAAGCGGCGAATATCCACAGGCTTCTGTTGCTGCCTCAGATATCCGGTTTTTAATCCTGCTTATCGACATTCTGATCCTCGCTTTTTGCCAGTTTTGCATATTTCCATTCACATACATATGCCGGATCTTCAGCACTCCATGATGTAGTGCCCTGTTTCCATGCATACACTAATCCGTTGTTGTATTTTGCAAAATATCTCCGATCCCATCCACAGGATTCGCTATGTCTCACAAGAATCGGTGTATCAACTGGAACTCTACTCCAATCAACCTGTGGTTCAATCGGTTCGACATATTCGCTGTTCGCCCATTTTCTCGTCTTTATTTCACAATCTCTTATTGTGCCGCCATTAAAATTACACTCGTTGCACTGTGTTTTTCTGCAATTTTCCAGCTTTCCATTAACGATGGCAATGTTCCCCCCATTGCACGCGATTTCAATAATCTCTTTTGCATACTTCTCTCTATTCAGCATCCTTCTTCTCCTTCCCATACCGCAACTGATACGGTACTTCTTTGAATCTCTTTAACGCATCCTGGTCCAGGTGCTTTGTCGGCATTGACAAGTTATTATTCATTTTTCCGATAATTGCGCGGCGTTTCTTACCTTCTTTTCACATTTATATCTCCCTGCTCCTTTCATCACAGCCACAATCTCCCGGTACTCTCTTTCTCTTTTAGAAATTTCTCGATCAAGTACATCCAACCGTCTAAACAGTGCCGCCGTGTACTCTTCGTCCGTCAGCTCCGTTGTTCTTTTCTTACCTTTTGCCGCAAGTGGCAACCGCACCTGTTCACCGTTATGCATCAAGACCTTAATGATCTCCAATCGCGGCACACAATTTAAATCTGCTAAAATCTGCAGCTGGCTTACTCTGTCCTTTGCGCTGCGGTACTGCCTGCAAATTTCTCCCTCCGTCATATTCACTTCAACCACCTCCCGGTTGCGAATTTAACACCTGTTTTTCTAATTCGTCATAGTCATATTGACGATGATTAATATTACTAAAAGCATTGCTTTTGCCCTTATGCTCTGTTGCTTTGCCAGGCACATAGTTCTCATCCAGATAATCTACATAGCCACTGTTAAAAAATGTGCTCCCGTACTGTGCTTTCCGCCAGTCGGCGTCCTTCTGCAATTCAAGACTGTAGCGGTCAATCGCTTTAACAAGCCTATCTTCCCCGATTGCAAGTAGCCGTTTCTTTTGGGCATCCGATACCTGTCCTTTGCCTTTTTTGTTCGGATATGCTTTCCACAGACGTTCGAACAACGCTTTGGCATCCGCCAAAGTATTTTTATTATTATCATTAACATTTACAGTAACATTAACATTATCAGTAACAGGGTTATTTTGCTTTTCAGAAAAACCATTTGCTTTTTTTGCTTTCTCTTGTTTTTGTGAAATATCTTTTGTTTTTGGTCTGCCGCCAAGTTTTCCGGCTTCCCGGCGTTTCTCAATCTTCTCCAAATATGCGGCAGTATCACGATCTATCCTTGATTTGATAAAGCTGAATGCCATATTGGTCATGCCGTCCATTTCCGGCAGTTCATCCCCTGACGCGTAACACAATACTGCCGTCAGGAGTGCTCCTCGCTGTTCCATCGTAAGCAGTTTTATATGTTCCAGATACTCCGCATACAGGACAAAGCTGCTCTTTTCATCCGTCAAGACATCACCCCGTTTCCAAGTCCTTAAGAAGCTCTCTCAGTGACATTTTTGCCTGCGCCTGTGTAAGTTCCGTAATGGTCACTTCAATTCTTGGATTGTCCTTATCCACGTCCGTATCAAAGTAAAAATGCGGTATATATTTCTGACCATCATCTTTGATTACCCATGCTTTTTTCAAGCTGTCCTGCACGAACTTGGCGGCGCAGGACAAAATGTTATCATTATCCCTGCGACGGTCTTTTTCATAAAACTGATAGTAGATCAGAACCGGATCCGTGATATGTACACCGGGAAGTTGCTGCCTTATATACCAGATGATAGATTCCTCACTTTTCTTTTTCATCCGTCCGCCTTTGCGTGGATTTGTCCGGTTTGCGGCTGTATAGTCATTTAAACCATCCAACCGTCCGGGAATCGTAAATTTATACTCCATTGACACCACCCATTCCCGCATTACAGCTTCTTATTTCAAGGATTGTATTATTACTTGGATTCCATCCTTCGACATATTCAACAGCTTCCTGGTATCTCTTGGTTGGAATATTGTTTCTGGAATTGACTCTGAAATAATCCTGAATATCATGATTACACTCAGAAAACACCTTTTTGCTCATTTCCTTATACGCCAGTGCTTTTTTACCACCAAGAACCTCAATCACTCTTTTATTTACAGTTTTCTTTAATTCCTGCTGCTGTTCATAATCAATGGTCATAGTATTTTCAAGATGTGTGATTCTCTCTTCGTGACCATCAATCATACCAAGCTGTACACGCATCATCTCCTGTGGTGTCATTGGCTTCTGATAGGTGCCGGTTCTTCTGATCTGTGGCAGCACTTCTGATGTTACCCAATGTTTAAATCTTTTTGCTGAATCAAGTTTGCTGCCGAAAATCAATGCATATAAACCAGACTCATTTATAATGACCTGATTTGGGTTTCCTCTCCTTTTTCCGTCGGAAATCACGACGGTATTCTTATCCTCATCCATAACATGTGTCGCAAGCGCATCTCTCGTATTTGAATAACCAAGTGCTTCTGCAACGTCTTTCCCAACAAACCACGGCTCTCCATCTATGGCAACTGTCCGGATTTCTCCAAACTCTCTATTCTTAAAAATCTCTAACTGATTCAATATCTTCTCCTTTCCCTCCGGCACCCATCGGCACCGGAGATCATGGCTCTTAATAATACTGTGATATATTATTCTGCATGAACTGTTTCTTAAGGTGTTTCAACCCTACAAATCTTTTGCAACGATCCCGTACACCTTATAGGCTTCACGGAATCGGATCACTCCCATCTGATGCGCTATGGTGTGGTGCATCCGGCAAAGACAAATTTTCTTATAATTTGAATCATCAACCTTCCGCCTATCATTCCCCATTCCAATAGCATCCTCGTGATGTATTTCACCATCCTTGCCACATATGGCACATTTTTTATGTATCAGGCAGTAATATAAATACCGTCCAATATCATCTGTCCGGTTTATGGCATTGTCAGAAAGCGGTATGCCATTCTCTAAGGCAAATTCCAGAATTGTGTTGATAAATTCCCTTGCCGTGTCCATCGAACAGTTCGACAAGCTGAATTTTGGATCTCCCGTGCGGATCATGTGCTCATATTTCAGAAGCTCCTTCATTTCTTCCGGCAGATAACCTGTCCAATCAGCAATGTCCCTGATCGTGGCGTATGCTTTTTTTCTTTGCTCTGCAGATATATGCCTGCCATCATCAAACCGAATCTCGGCGTTTTGAATTTTCTTTCTGCGGAGTATATCTCCAAGTTTCATCCCGGATATGGAAATCACTAAATCAGTACCATCTTTATTTTCCCTGTACTGTTTAATGCCTACCTGTGCATACATCACTCATCACCGTATCTCTCTTTTAAAACGTTAAGCATTTTTCCTGCATTTGCCGCCGTAAGATCGCTCCACGTCGTGTTATTGGTTTTTAACCAATACTCTGCATTAATCTTGTGCTTTTTACATAAATTTTTTATTGTGGTTATCTGTGCAGGAGATGCTTTTTCATCTTCAAGCGGTACAGCGTTACTGAACGGCTGCATTTCTTCTTTTAGCCATAGATTAAATCCCAGTCCGGTATTAATCGCCACGCATTTGACAAATGCTCTGCACATACTGTTCCATACCCTCTGTTGGCTCATTGAATTGTCTTTTACAGGATTCACACCATTCATTACCGGAGTCTGCATCTCATACTCTTTGTCATCGATAACAACTTTTATCCTGGTTTCATAACATCTGTTTGTATTTCCTTTTGAATCCGTGAAAACCACGTCCGACATACGCAAACTACTTCCGGTCTTTTCGTCCGGGATCGGGTCCCAACGGACAACCTTTGCACCATTCTCATGCAGCAAATCAATGCATTTCGCCCAATTAAGATATGTAAGTCCATCTCTTTCCTCGCAATACGGTTTTACATCAATCTGCCTCATTTCCTCATAACTTTTAAGTGCCAAAATATCCCTCCTAGTCCTCAATATAAACTCTCATATCATCCAAACAGCGGTCACAGTAATAATCTCCTCTGATCTGTACTGCAGAATCTTCCTGAATGTGTTCTCCGCAGCAAACACATTTCGGTCTGGCTGACAGCCACTGCTCCTGATCTACATCTCGCTGTTGGAACAAATCGTAATTATCTGGCACAGTCTCATTCATGATCTTCCACCGCATCCTTACTGAAATATTCTTTCATTTCCGCATCAGAAGGATAAGTATGCAGTTCCATATTAGAATGGTAAAAAAACGCATATGTATATGTGCCATCAATTGAAATATAATCTCTTTTCTCAGTAAAAACAGACTCCTTAAACTGCTCTGCATACGCCACAAAGTCAGCCGTCGACGTAATAAAAATTCTGTCAGCATCCTCAGGAACACTTAATCCTAAGTCTTTTTTCATCTGAATAAGCTGTTTCTGTGTCTCGATAATCTTTTCCAAGGCTACCGCTTTCATCTCAATACTTGCATCCACTTATAAATTCCTCCATTTCCATCTGCTTCCAGTCCGTCGTCCGAACCATCCGCTCCATCTGATCTTCACGCTGCTGCCGTTTTGTCTCCCCGGTTATGCAGTCATCACAGACACCGTTCTGACCTTCCCCAGGATCCATGGAACATCCGCAGCGTCTACATTGTTTCTCATACATTGACACAACCTCAATTCCAGTGTTACAATAAACGCAGAAATACTAGGTATTTCCACGATTGAAATAGCACCTGCGCTCGCCAAAGTTCAGGGTGCTATTTTTCTTTTTCACTAAGTAACCATCCTTTCATCTGATGATAAATTGGCACATAACTTTCAGCATTAACTTCGATATTGAAATCAAGTCCCACTTTCGCAATAATCATGCCAACAGCCATATCCTCTACTTTGGGATTTTCTTCCTCGCTTAAACATTGTGCATTTGTCACTGCCTTGCCTCCTTCATACTGTCACTGCAATCGATCAGTTCCATATCCCCATCCAGCTTGTCCGCCTGCCGAAAATAAAGCAACTCGATCTGCATCTCTCTCCTGTGCTCCGACAGGACTCTCAACCCGTACCCTGCACCGGCGATAAATCCACCAAGGATGCAGACCAGTGCGGCATAGTACATATACACTCCGTCGCTGTCTAAGCAGCACATGGCAAGCATTGATATCGTTCCGCCGGTTGCCATGATGATTTTAGATAACCGTTTCACACACTACCACCTCCCTTCATAATTTCATCAAAGTAAGGATTTCAGAATCAGACACCTTCAACTCTTTAAACAAAATCAACATATCTGAATAACTGAACAATCCCTTTTTTAAGCGATTGCAAAATGATGGCTGAGTAATTCCGATCATCTTTGCTAAATCTGCCTGAGTCAAACCCTGTTCATACATCTTCCCAACAATCCATTTGCTGAAATCGCTGACTTTGTATTCTTTTTTCTTAATGGTTACTCTAGGCATTCAACCACCTCCTACTCTACCGGAATCCCGATCACACTCTCCATCAGATCAATGTGATCTACAGTTATATGTACCTCGGTATGTGGATCATGGTTCTTTTTCAACCAGTCGACTACCGGCTGACACAGTTCTTTTAACTCTTCTACTTCGCTCATGTTTTCTCCCTTCTATTGTTTTATTGAACTGGTGTCAAACACACTTCTTGTAAATCTGCTCACTGACCGAAATTCCAAGATCATACTTGTCATTTACTCCCATCAGCTCGACCGTATCTTCCAAAATCGGTTCTCGCTCTACCAGCATCTGCGGTGTCATATCCGCTTTCTTTACCATCTTGGGATAACCATAGCGGTTCGAAATTGCTTTGTTGGCAATAGTATTTGCCTTGATAAAGTCAACCCTTACTGGATTTCTTAATGATTGCTGTAGCTGTCGCATGGCTTCTTTCTGGTGTTCCTTGTCTAACATTCGGAAAACTTGAAATCCTTCAAGTCCAGTTGACACCCTAAGTTCTGCCAACATATGATATGTCCACTCTTGAAAACTCTTTGCTTCTGGCTTTCTGCTCTGAAATATTGTTTGATAAATTCCAAACTCATCTACAATAATGAACTTATGTGGTCTACCAGTTTCGTCTACCTCAACCCCATTTGAAATGTGGTTGGCATTCAATCTTGACTTCACGCCATCAGTTCTGAGTTCTAGTGCATCGCACACATCTTTCAGTACCGCCCACCATTCCCCATCCTTTTCTACAAATCGGATAGGATAACCGTTCCAAATTTCTGTTTTCATACTTCGCCTTTCCCTGTAAAAATTTTTCTCAACTCAACAGCTTCTTTGCTGTTCTGGAGAATACTCTCCTTAAAATCGTTACTGTCTGATGCCACCAACTGAATGAGCAATGACGCTTTCTTAAGTCCTTCCTGTCTGCCACGTTCATATCCAACGCGGTACGCTTCTCTTTCCTGTGGTGTCATGTATCTTGGAATGTTCATATTATCACTCTCTTCCTTTTTACGTTTACGTAAGCTATTTTGCAAAAAAAATTTCAAGTGGAGAATCCAACTTAAGAAAGACACAGATATTCTGTATCTCATCCCTGCTAAATTCACTTGTCCCATTAATTTTTCGATATAGTGTAGATTCGTTAATATTAAGGTATTCTGCCACATCTGCGATTGTTTTCCCACTTTCAATTACTGCTGCCTTAAACTTCAATTTGTTAAACAACTCCTATTCTCTCCTTTCCTTTGTTTTACGTTTCCGTAAGTTCAATATAGCACATGTTTTACGTAAACGCAATACGTTTTTGCAATTTTTTTATTTTTTTTGCATTTTCGTATTGCATTTTTGCAATAGTAACCTTATAATTAAGGCACAAAGAAAAAGGGGTGAAAACCTATGGATGTAAAAGATGTTTTGAAAAATAGAAGACTTGAAAAGCAACTTACTCTTGATGATGTTGGACATTTAGTAGGTGTATCTGCCGCGACTATTTCACGTTGGGAAAGCGGAGATATTGCAAATATGAAAAGAGATAAAATCGTAAAACTTGCGAAAGCACTTGATATATCACCTGCTATCATAATGGGATGGGATGAAACTATTTCCTCAAATGATACGCAACAGCACCTAGATCCAGACATTAGACGCATTGAACGTGCTAGACAAAAAATGCCAGAAGCAGACAAAAAATTTATGATGGCTATGTTAGAACGTTCTTTTTCAGATTACTTTGAGGATGATGGTTCAGATGACCCAGACTAATATATCTTTTGAACGACGCAGGGAAATAAAAGAAGCTGTATATAAAATGCTTGCTCATTATGGTCATTATTTTATTCCAGTAAAAATAAAAGCAATAGCCCGCAGTTTTGCTTATATTCGCTTAGTTCCGTATAGCAAACATATGAAAAATAATAATTTATCTTATGATGATATGATAAAATTTACTGGAACTAAAGATGCTTGTACAGATTATTATGCAAAAGCCAATTTTTTCATAATATATTACAACAACATAGATAGAAACATTACAACCTCAAATCGCTACCGTTGGAATATTGCTCATGAATTAGGACACATTATGCTTGGTCATCACATTACTCATGAAAAGACGAGAATATTTCGAAACGAATTATCAAACAGCGAATATGATGAACTCGAAGAAGAAGCTGATTATTTTGCTTCGCTTATCTTAGTTCCACATGCTGCTCTGCTTGGTTTTCAAATAAGAAATGCGAATTATATTAAGGTTATGTGTAAAATATCCGAACCGGCAGCTAAACGTCGTTATTATGAATTTTCAGAATGGAAATCTCATGTTAGTGCACAAGACGAATATGATAAACGAATTTTTCATTTATATTATAATTTCATCTACAAACGAAAATGTAAAAACTGTTGTGCTGGTTTAATTCAGAGATATGGAAAGCACTGCCCTATATGTGGCGAAAAAAAAACTTTAGAATGGGGAGATGGAGATAGCATGAAATATCCTTTATTAGAAACCTATGAAAACGGAAAATTAAAAGAATGCCCTGTTTGTCATAATGAGGAAACAAATATTGAGGGCGATTTTTGCCAGATATGTGGAACTAATCTGGTTAACAAGTGTATTTATGATGGCTGTTCAAATACAGATTCCTTGCCATCCAATGCAAGATATTGTCCTATGTGCGGATATACTAGTTCTTTCCTAAACAACGGTTTATTAAAAGCCTGGGATTATAAAGAATATACCAACAATTCCGACGGCTTTATGAATATTCCAGATGGCATTGACGAAGAACTACCTTTTAATTAGTCACTACACTTTGACAATATAATACACTTACCAAGGGAACTGAAGGGCGATATGCCGGCTGCCGGATACTTAAGAAGGGAGCTGGTGCCAATGGTTACATACAGTGATTTATTCACTTTCGTGATTATGCTCTGTGCTGTTATAACTCTTGTTTTACACATCAAAAGCAGAAAAAAATAGCGCCCTCAGCCTGGTAAACTAAGACGCTATTTTTATAGAACATTTTTTACCGGCGGCTAGGCTTTATCTAGCTTTCGGTTCTCTTGTTAAGTGTATTATATGTCAATCGAATATTTTTGTCAAACTTGAAACTCTGGGATAGAGATAAGTTACAGGAAATGATAAATAATATAAAACAGGAGGGATTTACATGAAACTAACTGCATTGGGAACTGAAATTTCCGTTATTGATTCAAATGAAGGATTTGCAGACGCATACCTTTCTCTAACAGATTTAGCAAAATATAAAAATTCCGAAGACCCACGAATTGTAATATCAAACTGGCTAAGCTCTTATTCCACAATAGACTTTCTCGCCGCATGGGAATCTCTCTACAATCCAAATTTTAACCGTATGGAATTCCAGACGGTTAGAAGTGCATCTGGACGACTAATAATGACTTCTAAGCAGTGGATTGAACGAATGAATGCTATCGGGATAGCATCTAAATCCGGACGATATGGTGGAACTTATGCGCATCCAGACATTGCTTTTGAATTTGCATCATGGATTTCGCCAGAATTTAAGTTGTATGTTATCAAAGACTATCAGCGACTAAAAGCAGATGAGGCGCACCGTCTTGAAATTGGTTGGGATACTAAACGTGAATTATCAAAAATTAACTATCGGATACACACTGATGCTATCAAGGAATTTTTAATTACACCCGAATTAACTAAACAGGAAAAAGGCTATAAATACGCAAACGAAGCAGATATTTTAAATGTAGCATTATTCGGAAAAACTGCAAAGCAATGGCGTGATGAAACAGGACGCAAAAAAGAAAACATGCGTGACTATGCCAGCGTTGAACAACTCATTGTTCTAGTTAACCTAGAAAGCATGAATGCTGATTTGATTCGCCAAGGTTTATCACCACAAGAACGTTTAAAAAAACTCCGTAGCGTTGCATATTACCAGCTTAATTCTTTATATAGCAGCAATGCTGCTAATAGATTAAAAAATTCTATCCAAAACCAAATTGAACAAAAGTAAAAAAACCGCCCCACTCTACCAAAGCAGGACGGTCACGCTCTGAATGATTCAAAGCCCTCAACAAGCATATTGTATCATTCGGAGCAGCCAAGCGCAAGCAGAACACAGGTTCTCGCTGGCTGTTATTTTTATACTCAAAAATAGAAAGGATGATGCATATGAAAATCGAAAAACTCCCAAGTGGTTCTTACCGGATCAGAAAAATGTACAAAGGGCAAATGTATACGGTTGTATTCGATGAGAAGCCAACACAAAAGGAAGCCTTACAGGCAATGTCGGAGAAATTAGACAGCGTTCCTCCTGCTTCCACTATTCCAACAACCTTCCAATCAGCCTGTGATGAATTTTTCAGAATCAAAGGTAATGTTCTTAGTCCTTCCACAAAAAATGGCTATATGAGCATATTCCGTAACTTATCTGATGAATTTAAAAGTCTTAGACTGTCGGATATAAAACAAACTGATATTCAAAAAGAAATAAATGATTATTCAGTATCACGTTCTCCAAAAACAACTGCAAACGCAAATGGCTTTATTCTCTCTGTTATGGAAACATTCCGGCCAGATGCAGTATTTCATATCACATTGCCGCAGAAAGAAAAGAAAGAACCATACATTCCAACAAGCGGCGAAGTCAAACTGATTTTAGAAAAAGCCACTGGAACAAAATACTACATACCGCTCCTACTTGCATGCTGCGGACTCCGTAGAAGTGAAATCCTTGCATTAGAGCTTTCTGATCTATCAGATGACAACATTCTGACAATTAATAAAGCAATGGTCGTTGGCAGCGATAAACAATGGCACATTAAATCAACTAAGACAACTAACAGCTCTAGGAAAATTATAATACCGGAGTTTGTTGCCGACATGATCCGGGCGCAGGGATATATCTATAAAGGCTCTGCCAATCAGATCTACGAAAATTTACAGAAATATCAAAATGAGCTCGGTATTCAAAATTTTAAACTGCATGCTCTCCGTCATTATTTTGCCACAATGATGAGTCAGACGATGAGCGAAGAAGATGTTATGAAAATGGGTGGATGGTCAACACCCCATGTGATGAAAGCCGTGTATCGCCATTCCACCATTGACAGAGATAAAGAGAAACAAAAGAATGCAATGAACGGATTATTTAAGAATTTGTCATGACAAAATCCATGACAAAAAATTACATTTATGACATAAATTTGGCATAATTTCAACTTATAATTCATTGCACAAAAATAGCCTGAAACCTTAGAAAAATCAACAATTTTCCAAGATTTCAGGCATTTTCTTTGAAGTGGACCTGACGGGAGTCGAACCCGTGTCCAAAAACCAATCCCCTGTCCTTCTACGAGTGTATCCTATGTTTTGACATTCCCTCCGCCAGACCTGCGTAGGCACAGTTCCGGTTTTAGTAGCTTCATCATACGCCCACAGACTCAAAGCTTTGTCTGTGTCGTTTCTCACATAGTCGAAGCCTGAATCCTAAAGTGTGAGTGCTCTAGGTCAGACTGCTGCCATCATGGGCAGCAAGTTGCAGCTGTTAGGCTGCAACCGCTAAATTATCTTCAGCGTTTAATTTTAATTTTGGAATTTGACGCATCCCGTGCGACTCGCTTCTCCAGCTTCATGATCCCTGTCGAAACCATTACAAGCCCATAAATATATATTTCAGATGCAGTCTTTCTTACACAAAATATTATTTTCTGTGTACAAAAAATACATCATCCATTCTTTTTTATAAATTACTTTAATACAGATTCTTTACTTTGAAATCACGCTCTGCCTCACGCCGCATATCCTTCTTGGCAATATCCTGACGTTTATCATACTGTTTCTTACCTTTTGCAAGCGCAATATCGACTTTTACAAGGCTCCCCTTAAAGTATACCTCAACCGGCACTAAAGTATAACCCTTTTCTGCAATCTTTCCGACCAGCTTGCGGATTTCTGCCTTATGCATCAAGAGTTTCTTCGGACGCAGAGGATCACGGTTGAAGATGTTCCCCTTTTCATAAGGACTGACATGCATGCCATAAATAATGACCTCACCATTCTCGATACGGATAAACGCTTCTTTGATGCTGCATTTTCCCATACGCATGGACTTTACCTCTGTACCATGCAGTTCAATACCCGCCTCATAACGTTCTTCTAAGAAAAAGTCATGGTAAGCCTTCTTATTATTTGCGATCAGTTTTTTTTCTGTCTTTGCCATCATGACCTTCCTTTCTTATCCAATACCCAGCTTGTATAGTATACCCCGAAATGAGGGGGAACGCAAGATGATTTTTATTCTTTCCCCGCTTCCCGCTCATCCTGCCGTACCACACGAAAATCAATTGTGCGTAAAATCCTGTCAGTTCCTGTCACCATAACATGAACACGTTGTCCAAGTTTATAGCGGATATTCGTCACCTCTCCAACCAGTTCGTAGGTACTCTCATTATAATGGAAATAGTCATCCACCAGCGTTGTTACATGCACCAGTCCTTCCACCGTATTCGGCAGCTCCACATAAAATCCCCACTCAGTCACTCCGGAGATCACACCTTCGAACACCTCACCGATACGCTCTGACATATATTCCACTTTTTTCAGTTTATCTGTCTCACGCTCAGCTTCATCCGCACGGCGTTCCATCTCACTCGAATGTTTTGCAACTTCCGGAAGAATTTTGTCATAATGCTCGATTTTCTTTGCATTCATCCTTCCACGCAGATTGTCCTTGATAATACGATGTATCTGCAGATCCGGATATCTGCGGATCGGGGATGTAAAATGACAGTAATATGGAGTTGCCAGTCCAAAATGCCCCGTGCTCATAGTGGTATACTTTGCCTGTTTCATGGAACGAAGTGTCAGACGGCTGATCAATGCTTCCTCCGGGGTACCATCGATCTTTTGCAGAAGTTTTTGCAGTTCTTTCGGATGTACTTCATCCTGACCGATGTGGATGGAATAGCCAAAATTATTAATAAATGTCGATAACTTCTTGATTTTCTCGGTATCCGGATTATCATGTGTACGGTATACAAATGGCAGTTCCTGCCAGAAATAATCCTGTGCCACTGTCTCATTGGCGATCAGCATAAAATCTTCAATGATCTTTGTTGCAACATTTCTCTCATAAGGCTTGATCTCAATCGGCTTTCCTTTTTCATCAAGCACGATTTTTGTCTCTGGAAAATCAAAATCGATCGATCCGCGTTTCATACGTTTTTTACGCAAAATAGCAGCCAGTTCCCGCATCAGTTCAAACATTGGAACCAAATTCTCATACTCTCTGATCTCATTTTCGTCATGATCTTCGAGAATCTTTTTTACACTGGTATAACTCATGCGGCGGTCCACTTTGATCACAGACTCTGCGATCGTGTGGTCGATCACATTTCCTTTCGGATCGATCGTCATCACACAGCTTAACGTCAGACGGTTTTCCCCTGCATTCAAAGAACAGATTCCATTTGACAGCTTATGTGGCAGCATCGGGATCACCCGGTCAACTAAATAAACAGATGTACCGCGGGATAATGCCTCCACATCCAGAGCACTATGCTCCTGTACATAATTTGATACATCAGCGATATGCACGCCAAGTTTATAGTTGTCTCCCTCTTTTGTCAATGTAATCGCATCATCAAGATCCTTCGCATCTTCCCCATCGATTGTTACAGTCTGCCATTCCCTGAAATCCATGCGTCCCGCCATATCAGCAGTACTGACTTCATTTGAGACATTTTCCACCTGATGCATGATCTTCTCTGAAAACTCGACCGGCAGATCATACGCTTTTACGATCGACATGATATCCGTTCCAGGATCATTGATATGACCGATGATCTCAACCACTTTTCCTTCCGGTTTTCTTCCCTCTTTGCCGTAATCCGTGATCTCAACTACAACTTTATGCCCGCTGACAGCTCCCTTGGAACGTTCCTGCGGAATAAAAATATCAGAACCGAACTTCGGATTATCCGGCACCGCAAATCCAAATGTCTTACTCTTTTCATAAGTACATACGATCCGGGTTGTACCACGTGATATGATCTTTGTGATCGTACCTTCCCTTCGTCTGCCGGTATTTTCTGAAGTGATCGCCACCTGTACCGTATCCATATGGAATGCACCGTGTACCTGCGACTCCGGGATAAAGATATCTTCCTCTTCCCCCTCGATACTGACAAATCCAAACCCTCTCGCATGCGCAGTAAATGTACCGGTCAGATATTTCCCTTCTGATTTGATGTATTTGCCCTTGGAAGTCACTTCGATACTGCCATCCATCACAAGCGCATCTAAGACTTCCTGCAGTTCACTGCGCTGTGATTTCGGCACTGATAGAACGACTGCCATCTCCTTCGCCTTCATCGGTACATAAAATTCATCACAGATAAACTGATAAATTGTCTTTTTCCGTTCTTCTAAAATTGTTTTCTCCATAAACCCCTGTCCTTTTTCCTATGAATCAAAAAAATGACTGCCGCACCTGCGACAGCCATCGATTCATCTTAAAAAATACTCATATTTAATACCGCTGCAATCACGATAAATAAGATAACAAAAAGTCTTGTCAGCTTTACTAACATACCTTCCATGGAACGTCCCTTGTTCTTGCCCCAGTATGTGTCTGCTGCACCTGCGATTGCTCCAAGTCCTGCGGATTTACTTTCCTGCATTAAGATGATAACTGTCAATGCTACACTGATTATAATAAAAACTACAGTCAAAATTGTTTTTACAACTGCCACGATCGTTCCCTCCTAGGTTACAAACTCACAACTTTAGTCATTGTAACATAGACGTTTTGTTTTTTCAACCTATTTTTTCATAATTTCTTCCGGTTCAAACACCGCATCTTCTGCCAGTTCCTCCTCGATCCGCAAAAGCTGGTTATATTTGCTGGTACGCTCCGCGCGGCATGGTGCACCTGTTTTGATCTGTCCGGCATTGACCGCAACTGCAAGATCTGCGATAAATGCATCTTCTGTTTCACCTGAACGATGTGAGATTATCGTATGATATCCTGCAGATTTTGCCATCTCGATCGCATTTAATGCCTCTGTCACAGTTCCGATCTGATTTACCTTGACAAGAACCGCGTTCGCTGCACCAAGTTTGATTCCGCACTGTATCCGTTTCGGATTCGTCACAAACAGATCATCTCCGACAAGCTGCACCTTATCGCCAAGTCTTTCTGTCAGCTTCTGCCAGCCTTCCCAGTCATCCTCAAACAAACCATCTTCGATGGAAACAATCGGGAACTGCCCCATAAGCTCCTCATACATGGCGATCATCTCCTCCGAACTTCTGACAATCTCCTGCTCCTCCCCCTTTTCTTCTGACTCTCCAGGGAAAACATAAACGCCACGTGCTTCGTCATACAATTCACTCGCCGCAGCATCCATCGCATAGACAACATCTCTGCCCACCTGGTAACCAGCCATCTCCACTGCCTTCGAAAGATAAGAAAATGCCTCTTTTGTATCCTCAAAATCAGGTGCAAATCCTCCCTCATCTCCAACTGCCGTACTCATACCGTTTTCATTCAGTATCTGGCGCAGGAAATAATACACTTCTGCTCCCATCTTAAGTGCCTGTGAAAAACCACGTGCCCCCACAGGCATGATCATAAACTCCTGAAAATCAAGCGTATTTTTTGCATGGACGCCACCATTGATCACGTTCATCATTGGAACCGGAAGTGTTTTGGCATTGGTTCCTCCAAGATAACGGTATAACGGCATATCAAGAGCCTTCGCAGCCGTTTTAGCACAGGCAAGTGATACTCCAAGAATTGCGTTTGCCCCCAGATTTCCCTTATTATCGGTTCCATCAAGTTCCACCATCGCACGGTCTAACTTTGCCTGCTCTAATACATTCATCCCAAGCAGCATTTCCCTGATTTTCGTGTTTACGTGATCTACAACCTTCTGCACACCAAGACCGAAGTAATCTTTATCCCCGTCACGCAGTTCTATTGCTTCAAATCTTCCGGTACTTGCACCGGAAGGAACAGATTCTCTTGCGGTAGTTTTTTTACCAGTTGTCTCTGTCTCGGCAGTCACCTCAACCTCCACTGTCGGATTTCCTCTTGAATCCAGAATCTGTCTTGCATGTACATCTGTAATGTTAATTTTTAATGACATAAAAAATTCCCCTTTCACACATTCTTTTTCCGTAGTATGTGTAATCAGGGAATCTTTTATAACTTTTTATGACAAAATAAATTTCTGTAGTGTCGCATACAAGAGTTTCGGATCGATCGGTTTTGCCAGATGCTCATTCATCCCGGCTTCCCTCGTCTGTTTTCTGTCCTCCTCACCGGCATTTGCCGTCATCGCGATGATTGGAAGGTCTTTTACATCTTCTCTGTCTAAAGCACGGAGCTCTCTGGCTGCCCCGATTCCATCTAAAACCGGCATCCGGATATCCATCAGTACTGCATCAAAATAATATTCCGGGAAATTTTCCACAAGTTCCACTGCCTTTCTGCCATTTTCTGCCGTAACGACTTCAAACTGTTTCTTTTCCAAAAGTCCCTTTGCCACAATGACATTGAGCGGATGATCCTCAACAAGCAGTATTCTCTTTCCGGCAAAACTGATATCCTCTGTTTTTTTTCCGCTCTTTTTTCCGACGGTCAAAATCAAGTTTTACGGTCACGGTAAACACAGTACCTTCTCCTTCCGTACTCTGTACTGTAATATCACCATCCATCATCCTTGCATAATTGTGCGCAATAGAAAGTCCCAGTCCGCTTCCTCCATAAACACTTGTATTTTCTTCATGCTGCTGTGTAAAAATATCAAATACCTTTGGCAGAAAATCCTTTGCAATACCAATTCCGTTATCAGAGACAACTGCTGTAAGCTGTACTCTTTCATTCACTTCCTGCTCTGTAACAGCTACATCAACACTTCCACCTTCCGGTGTAAATTTTACCGCATTATTGATCAGATTTATCATGATCTGTTCTAACCTTGTGGCATCTCCGATATATACTTCCGATATTTTCCGTTCTCTGTCAAAAGAATAGCCAACACCTGCCATAAGTGCCTGTGTTTTCGCTAACATATTGACATTATCCCAGAACTTATCCCCGGAAAATGCCCGGACGGCCAGCTTCATATTTCCACTCTCGATCCGTGACATATCGAGGATATCATTCAGCAATGCCAGAAGATATCTGGATGCCGAATCAAGTTTTTCCGTGTAATCAAGCACCTGGTTTCTGTCATCAATTGACGACCGGATCATGGAATTTAAACCAATAATCGCATTCATAGGTGTTCGGATCTCATGACTCATTCCAGCCAGAAAATTTGTTTTTGCTTCATTCGCAGCCCCTTCGGCGATAATCTCTGATTCTGTTCTTCTGTCAGATATACTTTTTTTGCATATGCAGACATCCTTGAACGGAAATGCCAGCAAAAAAGACAGGCATACCATGGCAATATTTAAGACGCAGAGCACAACTCTGTTCTCATAATCTACCTGGGACCTGCATTCTGCCAGCACATCCGCTTTCAAAAATTTATTCAATTTTTCCTTATGATTTTCATACAACTTTATCACTCTGTTTCAATTCCTTTTGTCTTTAAGAAATCTACCCAGATATTATATTTTGATCCATACAGATGCAGATTATCAAACGTAAGCTCCTGCTTTAATCCGCCCTGATCATCACATACTACTTCATTGACATCAATATAAAACACACGGACACCATCTGCAAGCTGCTGTATGCGCTGATTTCTCGCATCAATACCCGGATTATTAAAAATCGGGTCTGAATCGGATTTTTTGCTGGTCACATGCATGATCGCCTGCACATAAATGATCGCATCCGGCTGCAGGGTTTTGAATTTTTCGACTGTATTCTGATACTCATTCATAAACCCGTCAAGCGTTCCGCGTCCCATTTCATTAATACCAATCTGAAAATACACTTTTTTATACTGTTTAGCCTTTAATGCTTCCTCTAATGTTACCTTTTGCCCATTGACATTACAGAATGCATCTTTCCACAGATCATAGATATTCATGCCTACGGTCGCATAAAAATCTGCATGATCCAATCCGCCATAATCATGCAGACCTACCGTTCTCGAATCGCCAATAAAAACTGCATCATCAAAATAACTGTCATCCACCTGTATAAACTTCTTTTGTTCTAGAACCGCCGTCTCAGTATCCTGCTCCACAGTTTCCGTCCGCTGTATGGTCTCCTCTTGTTCTGTCACTTCTGTAGCCGCAACATTCTCTTCCTGCTGCGGTCTGTATTCGTCCGGCGTTTCCTTACTCCAAGGATAAATTTTATCATGAATTCCATCTAACACCAATACAAAATATGGAGTTTTTTTAATATTGATGGAATAATTTTTATAGATCCCGTCTTTTTTTAAATAACCGATCAGTGAAAGGATCACCCATCCGACGATCAAAAAGACTGCGACCTGACATTTCATTATTTTCTTCACACTAATCACCAGTCCTAAAAATTAAAATACAAAAATGGATTATTTGTAGAAACAGCCATATAATAAAGGCTTAAAACCAATACCACGATCACCGACAAACTTCCCAGCCACTTTTTCTCGACCACTTTGTAGAAAGCTGCCGGATATGGAGTAGAAAAAATAATCCCGATCAGAAACAGTGGTCCGTAATCCATCAGATACTTTATAAAATCCATCTGCTTTATTGCCTCTCCCACGCCAAAAAACGGGAACATTCTTGCATAATAAATTCCAAGCTGTCCTACATCCGCAATAGCAAATGCAACCCAGGTAAGCGGCACTACAAGTACCAGATATATATGGGAAAGTATTTTACTCTTCTCCAGAAACTGTAATAAAAACACTTTTTCTATAGCAAGCAGTACGAGCAGAGACGCTCCCCAGATCAGGAAATGTCCTTCTGCACCATGCCAGATGGCAGTCAGACTCCATACCACAAATAAATTAAATATCGTACGCGCCTTTCCTTTCCTGTTGCCACCTAACGGAATATAGACATATTCCTTAAACCAGCGTCCCAGCGTAATATGCCATCTTCTCCAGAATTCTGATACCGATTTTGAAATATAAGGATGTTTAAAGTTTTTGGGAAATTCAAATCCCAGCATCTGCCCAAGTCCCAATGCCATCAAAGAATATCCTGAAAAATCAAAATACAGCTCTAGGGAGTATGCAAACGCCCCCATCCATGCTAATGGCGTTGAAATACTTTCAAAACCGATTGACTGTATATTATTCCACAAAAGCCCGATACGGTCTGCAACGATCACTTTTGCTCCAAGTCCCAGTATCAGTGTTTTTAATCCTGATTCAAACTGTTCTATAGTAATAGTCCTGCTGCATAAAGCCATACGGACTTCTGAATAATTGATGATCGGTCCAGCGATCAGCTGCGGAAACATCATCAGATACGTTCCGAGACGGATAAATGATTTTTCAACCGGCACTTTTCCCCGGTAAACATCGATGATATAGGCGGCGATCTGAAACGTATAAAAACTGATGCCAAGCGGCAGTTTATCCATGAGTCCACTATACTTAAAAAGGAACAGAACACCAAAATCATAGCACAGTGCCATGATCAACAGAATCAGTTGTTTTTTTCCTCTTCCCTCATAAGTATCCCGGTACATGAATCTTCCCAGAATATAATTGATCACCACAGAGGCAAGCAAAAGCACTACATATTCTGCCTCACCTGTTGTATAAAACAAAATGCTCCCTGCAAACAACACCGCATTTTTCCATTTTTTCGGTGTCACATAATATATCAGTAAAAAAAACGGTAAAAACCGGAATAAAAATTCAAAACTGCTAAATACCATCTTATCGGCTCTTTCTAATCCACATTATTTTTTTAACAACAACTATTATAGCCAAAAAAATGTCTGATAATCACCTATTAAGCAAAGTTAGTAAATTTGTAAATTTTTTGTTATTTTTGTCACATCTCGGAAATATTTTTTGATCTCCCCAACAAAATACAAAGATCCGAATGCAATCGTTTTATGTGCCGCATCCAGACGATCCGGCATCAGTTCATCAAAAGATCTTAATAGACCCGCCTCACAGATTCCCTTTTTTCTGATTTTCTCCGATAACTCCTTCGCAGCAAGTGCTCTCTCTGACTCGACTGTTACCGTCTTAAAATCAAGAGCAAGTGGAAGTAATTCTTCAATCATCTCCTCATAATCCTTGTCTGCCATAACTCCCATGATAAAATGAAACTTCTCTTCCGGAAACAAGGTACGAAGACTTTTTGCCAGTGCTGCCACTCCGTTGCTATTATGTGCACCATCCACCATGAAAAACGGATCTTTGCCAAGAATCTCCATCCGGCCTTCCCATCTTGTCTTTCTGATTCCTTCCCTGATATAATATTCTGCTTTTTCTTCTGAAATTCCCCTGTTTTTCAAAAAAATTTCTGCTGCCTGAATCGCTGCAAGTGCATTTTCATACTGATGCACACCAAGCATTGACATCTCAAGATCTTTATAATTTTTACAGGAAAAATATTGTCTGCCATTTTCATAGCGGCAGTCTGTCACATCATGGATATCCGCGATCCTTATCTCTGTAATTTTCTCTTTTTCTGCCGTTTCAAGCAGGATCTGCATCGCTTCCTGCTTCTGGCTTTCTAATACCAGTTTTGTACCTTTTTTTATGATACCTGCTTTCTCCGCCGCAATTTTATCTAAAGTATCGCCTAAAATCGCCATGTGATCATATCCGATCTTCGTGATAACCGTAACCTCCGGTACACCGATTGCATTCGTCGAGTCTAATCTTCCTCCAAGTCCGGTCTCTATCACAGCTGCCTGACACTGTTCTTCCTTATAATAAAGCAGTGCTATCGCAAGGCAGTAATCAAACATAGTCAAAGCTGCCCCAAACTCTTCCCCCAGCAGCATATTCCCAAGTCGTGTCACTTTCTCATGGGATATCATCTGTCCATCCACACAGATCCGTTCCCTGAAATCAACCAGATGTGGTGATGTGAACATCCCTGTACGGATTCCTGCTTCCTTTAAAATTGAGCACAAAAAAGCAGAGACGGAACCTTTTCCGTTCGTCCCCGCTATATGGATCACACTCATATTCTGCTGTGGTCTGCCTAACTTTTCAAGCATCAGTGCAGATATCTCTGCCCCCGGACGGTTGCCAAACCGTCTCTGATGTTCAATCTGGTCTAATACTTCCTCATATGTCAGTTCTTTCATAATACTGTCCTTTTTCTATATTAAACTGCGATAATGACACCGCCGTCATTGGCATACATCGTGCTGACGCCCGCCGTATCCGTAATAATGATTTTTTTGAACTTTGCCAACTTTTCTAATTTTTCTTTTACTGCTCTGGCACGTTCCGGACAATTACAGTGTGAGATCGCAAGCACTCTGTTCTCACAGTTTTTTGTCTTTGCAATCACATTCTGAATCATCTTATCCAGTGCTTTGTTCATGCCACGCGCCTGGCCAAGCTGACAGATCGATCCCTCCTCGGTAGATCCCATCACCGGCTTGATATTTAATGTATTTGCAATAAATGCCTTAAGATTTGTCAGACGTCCATTCTTGCGCAGAGTCTCTAATGTTTCAAGCACGAAAAAGGTATTCATGGAGCTGATATATTTTTCTGTCGTCTCAACAACTTCCTCGAAACTCATACCTGCCTCTTCACACTCCTGTACTTTCATGCCGATCAATGTTTCGCCTATGGAAGCAGAGCGGGAATTAAATACATAGATCTTCTTCTCGCCCGGATGTTCCTCTTCAAACAGATTTTTTCCAAGTTCGGCACTGTTATAAGATCCCGACAGTCTGCCGGACAAAGTTACCACATATACATGATCCGCATCTCCTTCATATGATTTCATATACTCATCCGGAGACGGACATGCAGATTTCGGTCCGGTAACGCTTTCCTTAACCCTGCGGAGGAAATCCTTCTGGTCAAATGTCTCATCATCGCGAATACAATATCCATCTACCTCTAACTCCAATGACACATTCTGATAATGTCCATCTTTTTTTAAATCTTCCGGCAGTTCTCCACAACTGTCAATCACAATCTTATACATTTCAGATAACCTCCACAACCCGGCAATTTGTTATTTGATAACTTTTTATATGTTATTTTTTTCCATTACATGTAGTATTGATTACTACATAACAGTATCATAAAAACTTTGTTTTGTATAGAGGTTTTCATTATATTTTATATATTTTTTATCAGACATACGTTTTAAGAGAATTTCAGGATCAGTACATTCTGATCCTGATCCTCAATATAGGATAATCCAGTAATCCCCTCACAGTAATCACGGATATGCTGTTCATCGATGAGATACGCTTTTGCCTGCTCATATAAAGAGTTGTCCGAAAAACGGATCTCCTCTGTGACAGCTCCATTGCGATAGGCCTCGCCATAAATCTGTCCAACCACATCCGGTTCCCATTCTGTGATATATTTTCCTTCTTTTACATAGTAATTATCTGCCGTCGCCGTACAGTCCGGCAAAAGCAATGTGCCATCCGCCTGATGTGTCTTGCTGATCTCAGCCGTAGTCACCCCGAAATAATTATAATTGATAAAAGATCCAAAGCCGCTCTCACCATTATTATAAGAAGAATTTCCCCATGTCGTATCTATAAAATAATATGCGCCATCAAGCTGCACAAGATTCCACGCATGCGTATCTCCCTCCGCAGTTCCCGTCACGACAACAGCCCGTATTCCTAAAAGAGACAACAGATACTGCGTGGCATTTGCATACCCCTGACAGACTGTTTTCTTATTTAAAAAGACACTGATAATGTTCTGGTTCTGTTCCGTTCCCATTTCATACTCAATGTTTCCAGCCAGATATTCGAAAACATATTTTGCCTTTTCATAATCTCCCCAGGATGAATCCACATTTTTTAATATGGAATCCACCACTGAATCGATCCGGCTCTGATAGGAATCACGCTCATCACGATCCACTGTATAGCTTGGCGAAAAATCTATACTGACCGTCTTTTTCCCCATCGTGTACTGCGTATAGTTATATCCGGATACCCAGAAAATCCCCCCGTGGTCTGCTATGACAGAACGATATGCTTTCTCTAATACCTTTTCGTCACAGGTACTTACCGGAACCTTTGAATCATGTGTCATAATAATCCGATATATCTCATCATAGACTGTCTGTTGCTCCGTTGAGAGAGTTTCGTAAGCATATCCATGCGATACTTTTGCCTCCGGTGTTTCATTTTCCGTACCTGTTTCCTGACTCTCTTTTATATGTTTCTCTATTGTGCCGGAATCTGCTTTGGATTTTGCATTTTTCTGTTCTACATGAACCTGGCTTTGTATCTGTCCCGGAGGTGTGAAAGAATCATGAAATACTCCGGTATATCGGATCACTGCGCCTGCTAACACCGCTAAAATCATACATTTAAGCAGTGTATGTCTTTTTCTTCTTTTCACACTTCCCCCTTAAAGTGAAAAATATGCCTTTACAAGTTCCGTCAATGCTTCCTGGTCTGCTGCTCCCATCAATTCTCTCGCCGAATGCATTGCCAGAAGCGGGATACCGATATCTACCGTTTTTACCGGCAATAATGCAGATGCAATAGAACCAAGTGTTCCGCCCCCTGCCATATCTGAACGGTTCACAAACTTCTGATATGGGATTTTTTTCAGATCACAGATCTGCTGAATAATTGCAATTGCCTCACAGTCTGTCGCATAGGACTGGGAACATGCCTCCTTGATACAGAAGCCGCTTCCAAGCACCGGTTTATTAGTAATATCCATTTTGCCTGCCTGATTTGGATGCAGACCATGTGCAACATCTACGGACAACAGCATGCTCTGATACAACAGTTCCGGAGCACTCTCCCCCGCTCCACAGGCTTTTAGAATTCGGAGTAACATATCGTGAAGCAATATAGATCCCGCTCCCTGTTTACTGCGGCTTCCAATCTCCTCGTGATCAAACAGTGCGATCAGATTAATACCGTCTTTCCTTTCCGCATCTATGATACCGGATACCAATGCTGCACAGGATGTCAGGTTATCCAGTCTTGGAGATGAGATAAAATCATCCTCTAAGCCGACATACTCCGGCTGTTCTCTGCAATATACCGTCAGTTCAAAATCTAAAATATCTTCTTTTGCAACAGACAGTTCTTTTGCAAGAAAACCTAAGAAATAATCAGCACATGTTTCATTTTCTGCAAGTAATCCTGCAACCGGGATCATATCGATCTGCTTATTCAGCTCCACACCCTTATTCACTTCGCGATTCATATGGATTGCAAGATTTGGGATCGTGAGCAGATTCTTTTGGGATGCAAAATATTTTAATTCCGGTGTAAACGGATCATTCCCTCTTACTGCCACACGTCCTGCCACACCAAGTGGTCTGTCTAACCATGTATTTAAAATTGCACCTCCATACACCTCAATGTTAACCTGTGCATAGCGATTCGTTACAACATCACATGACGGTTTAATTCTAAGACATGGAAAATCCGTATGTGCCGCTGCGATCCGGACTGCAGGCTTTTTTTCTTTTTTCATCTCATCCGCAGGAATCGAAAATGCAAACAGTGTGGTATCATGATGATCCACATAATAGCGGCCACCTGCTTTTACATTCCATTCTTCTTCATAAGCTATCTTTTCAAAACCGGCATCTGCTAAACGCTTTTCACATGCCTTTACCACGTGTACCGGAGATACTCCCTCTTTTAATAAATCAAATAAAACTGTTTTCTCGTTCATTGTAGTTCCTCTTTTCCTGTAATACTGATTAAAACCATCCCTATTTTACTATAAAATCAGAAAGATTACATCCTTTATTTTATTTCTCTGGGTTTTATGGTACAATATGCGTAAGCAATGAGCAGTGCCACATGAAAATGAACATAATATGAAAGAGGTATACCGCATGTTAGCGCTCAATATCCCGGAACTCAAAAATTTTATGAACCAGCTTCTGTGTTCAGATACATTCGACCACTTTCTGTTAAAGGAAGCAACCATACAAAAAGATGCCGTATGGAATTTTGACGGAACGATCACACCGGACTTTTTTTCAAAAGAAGAATTAGAAGAACAGGGCTTATCTGACCTTGCATTCCTTCCTTATGGCAGAGTGCGCCAGCACTGTTTCGACCTGATCAAAGGAAAACGTACTCCTAATTATTTCAAATTTGTATTTCTGCTGTCACCGGATAATCTGTCCCGGACACTTGCCAGCATCCAGACTTCTTTTACCCCACAGGATGTAACAGGGATGTTTTTGAATCTGAAGTTCCAGAATGGAAGTCTTATGCTCACAACCGGCGTATCTTATCGTATTTTTTCTACCGATAAATCCTTAGAACACGAATGGGACAGACTCGTCGAGATTTTTCTCAAAAACCACGATATTGTTATTGAGAAATTAGGTTGAAAAATATCCTCTTTTTTCCTTTACTTTTCAAAATTGTTATGATATGCTCTAACTAGCTGTAAATACAGCCAGTAATATTTTTTGGAGGTACTTTTCAATGAACAAAGGTACAGTAAAATGGTTTAACAACCAAAAAGGATACGGATTCATCTCTGACGAGCAGGGCAATGATGTATTCGTACACTACTCAGGTCTGAACATGGAAGG
>OGDP01000228.1_pt1 | contig 60236 bp, 37 predicted proteins | sample 1570441 | NCBI WGS metagenome assembly OGDP01 (sample SAMEA2581961, study PRJEB24529) | metagenome | biome: Human gut stool | place: China | collected 2011
ATTTCATGCCTTTACAGGTAGAGTACAAAGAAAAATTTGCGGCATTCGGCCGTTTCCCGGGTGGTTTCACCAAGCGAGAAGGTAGAGCTTCTGACTATGAGATTCTGACATGCCGTCTCGTTGACCGTGCTCTCCGTCCTTTATTCCCTGATAATTATCATGCAGAGGTATATGTGAACATCATCCTCTTCTCGGCTGATGGTGTAGATATGCCGGATGCGTTGGCAGGACTTGCAGCTTCTGCAGCACTTGCCGTTTCCGATATTCCGTTCAACGGACCTATCTCTGAAGTACGTGTAGCACGTATCGACGGTCAGTTCGTTATCAACCCGACTTTTGAACAACTCGAAAAAGCAGATATGGACCTTATGGTTGCCGCTACTTATGAGAACATCATGATGGTGGAAGGCGAAATGCAGGAAGTGTCTGAGGCTGAATTGCTGGAAGCCATGAAAGTGGCTCACGAAGCCATCAAGATTCATTGCAAGGCTCAGATGGAGTTGACAGAAGCGGTAGGTAAGACGGTAAAACGTGAATATTGCCACGAAGTGAACGACGAAGAATTGCGTAAGGCAGTTCGTGAGGCTTGTTATGACAAGGCTTACGCCGTAGCAGCTTCAGGAAATAACAATAAGCACGAGCGTTTTGACGCTTTCGAAGCTATCCGTGAAGAGTTCAAGGCTCAGTTCTCTGAAGAAGAGTTGGAAGAAAAAGGACCTCTGATCGACCGTTACTATCATGATGTGGAAAAAGAAGCAATGCGCCGTTCCATCCTTGACGAAGGCAAGCGTTTGGATGGCCGTAAGACTACTGAAATCCGCCCGATCTGGTGTGAGGTTGGTCCGTTGCCCGGTCCTCACGGATCCGCTATCTTTACTCGTGGCGAGACTCAGTCATTGACTTCTGTTACGCTGGGTACTAAGATGGACGAAAAGATTATCGACGATGTTCTGGAACACGGAAAAGAACGTTTCCTGTTGCATTATAACTTCCCTCCTTTCTCTACAGGTGAAGCAAAAGCACAGCGTGGTGTAGGCCGTCGCGAGATCGGTCACGGTCACCTGGCTTGGCGTGCTTTGAAAGGACAGATTCCTGCTGACTATCCGTACGTAGTACGTGTAGTTTCCGATATCCTCGAATCTAACGGTTCTTCTTCTATGGCAACCGTATGTGCCGGTACATTGGCATTGATGGATGCAGGTGTGAAGATCAAGAAGCCGGTATCAGGTATCGCTATGGGACTGATTAAGAATCCGGGTGAAGAAAAATATGCCGTATTGTCCGATATACTCGGTGACGAGGATCATCTCGGAGATATGGACTTCAAAGTGACCGGAACAAAGGATGGTATCACTGCTACTCAGATGGATATCAAGGTAGACGGTCTGTCATACGAAATTTTGGAACGTGCTTTGAATCAGGCAAAAGAAGGTCGTATGCACATCCTGAACAAGATTACCGAAACAATTGCCGAGCCGCGTGCTGAACTGAAAGAACACGCTCCGCGTATCGAGACAATGACGATTCCTAAAGAATTTATCGGTGCAGTGATCGGTCCTGGCGGTAAGATTATTCAAGGTATGCAGGAAGAGACAGGTGCTGTGATTACTATCGAGGAAATTGATGGTATGGGACGTATCGAGGTTTCAGGAACAAATAAGAAATGTATTGATGATGCAATGCGCATGATCAAAGCGATTGTTGCTGTTCCCGAAGTAGGCGAAGTGTATAAAGGTAAAGTTCGTTCTATCATGCCTTATGGTGCGTTTATCGAATTCTTGCCGGGCAAAGACGGTTTGCTGCACATCTCCGAAATTGATTGGAAACGTCTTGAGACTGTAGAAGAAGCCGGAATTAAGGAAGGTGATGAGATTGACGTGAAGTTGATCGATATCGATCCGAAAACCGGTAAATTCAAACTTTCTAGAAAAGTTTTGTTGCCAAGACCGGAAAAGAAGTAAAGAGCGAATAGCTTTATAATAGTAAGGATAGCCCGGAAACTTAGTTTTCGGGCTATTTTTTATACGATGAATAGGGACTAAGGAGAGAGAATCGGGCTAAAAAAGAGAATCGGAAAGTACCCCCATACTTCCCGATTCGAAACAGTCAAAAATCGACCTTAATCAATTTATTAACTTAACACGTTGCAAATATATGAGATTTTTTTCTTAGAAAGGACTTTTTACGCAAAAAAGTTTAGACTGCGAGGATAATATGCTTTTCCGTTTGTTGTTGCTTGGGATGTTTATCGGCTGTTATAAAGGAGTGATTTTACTTGGTTTTTAATGTCGCTTTTCTTGTTTTTCTTATATTAATTTCGTATCTTAAGAAATTTTGTTTTTGCCTGTTTGGGTGGTCACTTTGCAAAGTGATATTTGTCATTCTATAAAGTGCCATTTGTCTTCTTATAAGGGGACATTGGTCACCTTGTAAGGTGACGACTACCCGCGTGCATAAAAAGGTACTGTTTTGTGCGCGTCAATTCCTTATTCTCTGCGTGGAGCAACCTTACTTATATACTTGTATCGGCAATTCTCCCCGTAATGCACCGAGCGCGTTGAGGGCTAATGCTTCCAATTCATCTTCTCCGGGATACACATATACGGGAGCAATGAATGATATGCGTTCTTTCAATCGGCTGATTACATAATCGGAATGCGCGATACCGCCTGTCAGTAGAATGGCATCCGCCTTTCCGTAGAGCACGGTAGCGGCAGCCCCTATCTCTTTGGCGATATTGTAAATCATGGCATCCAATATCAGTTTGGCGTGATGGTCGCCTGCTTCAATGGAACGTATGACGGTGGGGATGTCGGTTGTTCCCAGATGGGCGGCCAGTCCGGCACGTCCGGAAATACGTTTTTTAAGTTCGTCGTTCGTGAACCGGCCGCTGTGGCACAAGTCAATCAACTGCCCGGCAGGCAGTGTACCGGCACGTTCGGGGGAGAAAGGACCGGAGCCGTCCAATGCATTGTTGGCGTCTATCGCTCTTCCGTGCCGATGGACGGCTACGGAAATCCCTCCACCTAAATGGCAGACAATCAGATCTAAATCTTCATACTTTGTGCGCTGTTCTTTGGCGAAGCGTCGGGCGATGGCCCGTTGGTTCAATGCGTGCCAGATAGTGATTTTCGGCATGAGTGGAGAGCCTGTGATGCGTGCAACGTCTTCCAGCTCGTCAACAACGCCCGGATCTGCGATGAAAGCCCGGCAACCGGGAAGCAAGAGGCTGAGTTCGGAAGCTATGAGACAACCCAAGTTACAAGCGTGATTGCGCATGGCATGGATGATGTCGTCCAACATGACATCGTTTACCTCATACACTCCACCGGGAATCGGTTTCAACAGTCCTCCCCGTCCGATGATCGCATCAAAGTTGAAAGGTATCTTTTCGGACTCCAGCGCTTTCAGTACCAGGTTCTTGCGGAACTCAAACTGATCGATAATACGTGGAAATGCGGCTAACTCTTCTGTCGTATGTTTTATGTTGCGGATTAGCAATGGCGTTTCATTCTCATAAACAGCTATTTTGGTGGACGTGGAGCCGGGGTTGATAACTAGAATCTTCATGGATCGTGAGGCTTAAGTGTGATTTAGATGGATGAACTTGCAACTTGAGTACCCTGCTTCCTGCATTCACAGTCTCCCGACACTTGCAGGCACGCCATAGCGATACTGTAATATTTGGACAATCCGGAGTCACTGCGCGAAGGAAGAACCACCGGGCAGATAGGTCCTTGCAACAATCCCGCCATCTCTGCTTTGGCGAAGAGGGAAACGGACTTGTAAAAAGCATTCCCTGATTCGATATTCGGGAAAATCAGTACATCTGCCTGTCCGTTGATGGGGGAGACGATTCCTTTGATATCCCCGCTTGCCTGTTCGCAGGAAGTACGCACGTCCAATGGTCCGTCAATAATTACATTGCCGAACTCGCCGGCTTCGGCAAGTTCTACGATATTCACATAATCCAATGAATGAGGGAATTTGGCACTGACCTTTTCGGTGCAGTGTATTAATGAGATGCGCGGTTGTTCGATTCCGAAATGACGGCAGGTGCAGATGGCATACCAGATCATTTCAATACGTTGCTGCAATGTAGGACGCGGAATGACGGCTGCATCCGAGAAGAAAAGCAGCTTATCGTACGTCGGTATCTCCATGACGGCAAGATGAGTCAGGATTTTTCCTTTAGGGAGCAAGCCTTTCTCCTTGTCGAGGATGGCGTGCAACAGATTGTCCGTATTGATAATCCCTTTCATCAGGATATCGGCTCCCCCTTCGCGGACGATACGCACCGCTTCACGCGCCGCTTCGTCGGGGTCCTCTATATGAAGGGTTTTCACATATTCGGGATATTGCTTGAGTGTGGGATATTTCTCCAGAATGGCTGAATCTCCGATCATGAGAAACTCCGCAATGCCCTCCTCCAAAGCGCGGGAAATGGCGTATTCCGTGTTGGGGTCGTTGGCACAGACTACGGCGATACGTTTTCTGCGGTTCAGTACTTTAAGATGGGCTGTCAGTTGAGCGAAATTTCGAATAGGTTCCATAACGTTAGATTTTTAGCAAATATCTGAAAAATCATTGAAAAAATAACGATTCCAAACCGAAAAGTTGCGCTTGTGATGTAACATTTTGCTATATTTTGTTTGTTTTGTCGGGTAGATGCGCTTAGAATCGTTTTTTCGTGTATTTTTGCATGAGTAAATCTACCGAATCATAAATAGATTATTAAGTATGGATATTCAATTTCCTCCCTTTTTGCAGAAAGGCGATAAAGTGGTCATCGTATCACCTTCCAGTAAGATAGACAAGCTGTTCTTGAAAGGTGCGAAGAAACGGCTGGAGTCATGGGGCTTGAAGGTCGCTATGGGAAAGCATGCCGGTGGCTCTTCCGGTCGGTTTGCCGGAACAGTCAAACAACGCTTGGATGATTTGCAGGATGCAATGGACGATCCGAAAGTAAAAGCCATCCTTTGCAGTCGGGGCGGGTATGGAGCGGTTCATCTGATTGACAAACTTGATTTTACCGCTTTCCGCGAACATCCGAAATGGCTGCTTGGTTTCAGTGATATTACCGCTCTGCATAACCTGTTCCAGAAAAACGGTTATGCTTCGTTGCATTCATTGATGGCGCGCCATCTTACGGTGGAGCCGGAGGATGATCCGTGTTCGCTTTATTTGAAGGATATATTGTCGGGCAATCTTCCTGTTTATACTTGTGAGAAGCATAAGTTGAACAGGCAGGGCAGTGCGGAAGGAATTTTGCGGGGCGGAAATATGGCGGTGGCTTATGGCTTGCGCGGTACTCCATACGATATTCCGGCAGCGGGAACAGTGCTTTTTATAGAAGATGTGAGCGAACGTCCTCATGCTATTGAGCGTATGATGTATAACTTGAAATTGGGTGGTGTGCTCGAAAAATTGTCCGGGCTCATCGTCGGACAGTTTACCGAATATGAAGAAGACCGTTCGCTGGGAAAGGAACTGTATGCGGCTTTGGCGGATTTGGTGAAAGAGTATGATTATCCCGTTTGTTTTAATTTTCCGGTGGGACATGTCGCGCACAATCTGCCGCTTATCAACGGAGCCAGAGTGGAGTTCACCGTTGGAAAGAAAAATGTGGAATTAAAGTTTATATGTTAATAATCTATTCCATCCGGGTGATACTCTGATGAAAATAACTAATTTTGAGACCTTAATAGATAAGAGGATAATGAAAAAGAAACCTATGATGTTACTGACGACTGCTTTTCTGCTACTGTCTGCATTTTCGTGCGGAGGAGGCAACAAAGCGAATACAACTAATGAACAAAACGAAAAGATAGTGGTGAATGTACCTCAGTTTGATGCGGACAGTGCTTATTTGTACGTAAAGAATCAAGTGGACTTCGGACCTCGTGTCCCCAACACAAAGGGACATATAGCTTGTGGAAACTATCTGGCGCAGCAATTGAAAGAGTTTGGCGCACAGGTGACCGATCAGTATGCCGACTTGATAGCTTATGACGGTACTTTGCTGAAGGCTAGAAACATCATTGGCTCCTATAAACCGGAAAGTAAGAAAAGAATCGCTTTGTTCGCACATTGGGACACACGCCCATGGGCCGACAATGATCCTGACAAAAAGAATCATAAAACACCTATTCTCGGTGCTAATGACGGAGCAAGCGGGGTGGGGGCTTTGCTGGAGATTGCCCGTCTGGTTCATCAACAGCAACCGGAGCTTGGAATCGACATCATCTTTCTTGATGCGGAAGATTATGGAGCGCACGATCAGGATAACGAAGAGTCGTGGTGTCTGGGCGCACAGTATTGGGCGCGCAATCCTCATGTTCAAGGATACAATGCCCGTTTCGGAATTCTGCTTGATATGGTAGGAGGTAAGAATACGGTCTTTCTGAAAGAATCCTATTCCGAGAAGTTTGCGCCGGACGTTAATAAGAAGGTCTGGAAGGCTGCCCGGAAGCTGGGATACGGCAATCTGTTTATCAATGAAGATGGAGGAGGGGTGACGGACGATCATTTGTTCATTAACCGGTTGGCGCGTATCAAGACGATTGATATCATTGCTTCTGATCCGGAAGGTGGATTTACCCCTACCTGGCATACCCTCACGGATAATATGGATCACATTGATAAGAATACATTGAAAGCAGTCGGTCAGACTGTATTGGAGGTAATCTATAACGAGAAATAAAATAAATAGTATGTCAATTAATGAATTACAAGACGAAGTAATTGCAGAGTTCAGTGACTTCGATGATTGGATGGACCGCTACCAGCTACTTATTGATTTGGGAAATGAGCAGGAACCGCTGGATGAAAAATATAAAACAGAACAGAATCTGATTGAAGGTTGTCAGAGCCGGGTATGGCTTCAGGCGGACGATGTAGACGGTAAGATTGTATTTAAGGCGGAAAGTGACGCTTTGATTGTTAAAGGAATTATAGCTTTGCTGATCAAGGTATTGTCGGATCATACTCCTGATGAAATCTTGAATGCCGATCTTTATTTTATAGATAAAATCGGGTTGAAGGAACATTTGTCACCTACCCGTAGCAACGGTTTGCTGTCGATGGTAAAACAAATACGGATGTATGCGTTGGCATTCAAAGCCAAAGAGGGGAAGTAGTTAAAAGTAAAACAGATGGGCAGTTCTCGCTCTACCTATTGATAGGTATAATCCTTAAAATAGTTTAATTATTGTAGGCATTATTTGTCTTTATTAGCTTTTCTTTGTTCTTTTATGCCATATAGTTAAAAGACAAAATGTATGAACTACTATTTAAAGAGACGGATACTGTTTTTAGCTTTTCTCTCATTTTGTGTCATTTTGCAAGCGCAAAGAGAAGAAAAACGAATTTCTGGTCATGTGCGCGATGCGCAGGATCTTCCGTTAGCGGGAGTTAATATTAAGGTAAAAAATACGCCTTATGGAGCTATCTCCAATGAAAAGGGAGAGTATGTGTTGAAGGGACAGTGGGAGCCCGGTGTGAGTATTGAGTTTTCCTTTATCGGTATGAAGCGGAAAATAGTTACCTATAAAGGACAAACACGGCTGGATGTGACTTTGCTTGATGATGTGAATAATATGGATGAGGTTGTTGTCACAGCCAAAGCTAATATTAATGAGATTGATATTCGTGCCCGCTCCGGAGTGGTGCAAGAGGTGGATATGCGACGCATCAATAGTAAGCCGATGATCGATATGGGGCTGGCGCTGCAAGGTTCTGTTCCCGGATTGATTATCCAGAATACCGGGGAACTGGGTTCGACACCTGAAATCCGTATTCGTGGAAACTCTTCTTTACGTAAAGGGAATACGACGAATGAACCGTTGTATATCATGGACGGTAAGGTCATCAGTCCGGAAACTTTCTACAATCTAAACCCGATGGACATCAAGGAAATAAAGGTGCTGAAGGATGCGGCTGCCTGTGCCTTGTATGGAATCAAGGCTGCCAACGGAGTATTGGAAATCACTTCCCAGCGAGGTGTCAGCGGGCAGACAATGGTTACTTATACGTTGGACATGGGAGTCACGACGCGCGGTCGTCGCGGCGTGTCTATGATGGACTCAGCGGAGAAACTGGAACTGGAACGGTTGCTGCAAAATCCGGAGACTCCGGGATATCGTTACAGTGCTGATTACTACAATAAATACTATGCGGGCGATCCTAACCTGTCGCAACTGATTGCGTCGGGGGAACAGAAGTTGAACGAATTGAGGAATATCAATACAGATTGGTTCAAAGAGTTGATTCGTAACAATCTGTATCAGAAACATAATGTAAACATTCGGGGCGGAAGCGAACAGACTACCTATTATATATCCGCCAATTATACCAAGCAAGGAGGACGTTTGCCGGGTAACGACAAGCAGCGTATGAGTTTGCGTATGAATTTGGATCAGAAACTGGGACATATCGGTTACGCTCTGCTAAGTGTGAACGGTGGATATGCGAAGACGAATACCCCGAACGGATCTACTTCCGACCCGACTCAGTTGGTTTATGAGTTGAATCCTTATGAAACGAAAGACGGTGGCGAACTGATTTCTTATCCGGGACGTACTTATAAGGACTTGATGAATCAGTTCAGCCAGGAGAGTGCGGCGAAAACTGCCGGAATCAGTGGTAGCCTGACCTTGAATCCCTTGCCCGGACTGGATATTGCCGCAGTGGCGGGATTGGACTTTCTGTTGGATGAAACGGAACAGTTTACCCCTTCTACTTCTTATTCGGAAATGACAAGTGGTATTCCGGAACTTAAACGGGGTATTTTCGCAAAATCAAAGAATACGACCACGAACATCTCTACTAACATTCGTGCGACTTATAATCATGTATTTGCCGGTAGGCATGACCTTACGTTGGGAGCTAATATGGACTACTACCTCACTCAGTTGGATAATGTGTCCATAACCGGTTATGGCGTGGGAACGATTAATTCGGCTGCTGCCATCAATCACTCCATTCAGGGAACCCGTCAGGCGGAAGTCGGCGCTCTGAAAGATAAAAACGCGCAGTTGGGATTGGGAGCTGTATTAGGTTATACCTTTGATAATATTTACGATTTCTATGCGACTTATAAAGCGGACGCGTCTTCTATCCTGCCTTCGGACAAGCGTTGGAATAGCGCTTGGGCAGTCGGTATCGGCTGGACTCCCAGCTATTACTCTTTCCTGGCAGACAATACTGTCCTGACCCGCTTGAATCTGAAAGCGTCTTACGGATATACAGCCAATCTGAACGGTGTTTCCGTTTCCTCTACGGTAGCTACTTTCGCCTATTCCAATAATGCGTATGAGGATCAGCGTGTTCTGGAGTTGATGGGACTTTATAATAAGGACTTGAAACCGGAACAGACGAAATCCATTGATGCGGGAGTCAGTATCGAGCTATTCAATCGGGTGACTTTGGAGACAAGCTGGTACAATCGCCGTACGGAACAAGCGTTGCTTGATGTGCCTATTCCTTCTTCCACCGGTTATACCACATTGAAGCGCAATATCGGTATATTGGAAAACCGGGGAATCGAATTCGGACTGAAAGCGAAAGTCCTGGATACAAGAGATTGGATTTTGAATTTGAGATGGAATATGGCGTACAATCGTAACAAGGTAATTGACTTGTATTATGCAGACAAGATATATGCGTCTGAGGATGCGTTGATTCCGGATTATGAAGTGGGCAAGTCATACGATATGATCTATGGTCCTCAGTCTTTAGGCATTAATCCTTTGACCGGTTATCCGGTATTCCTGGTGAAAGATAATAAGGAGAAGCAGGCGAGTGAAACATTGACAGTGGATGATGTGGTAGCTTTGGGGCATTCTACACCACCGTATACCGGAAGCTTCGGCCTGTCTCTTTCTTACAAAGCCTTCGACTTGGATGTGGATTTCTATTATGTACACGGCGGCATTCATCAATTCAACTATTCATATGTGCGTGATAAGGATAATGTGAACCGGAACGCTGTGGCAGGACAGACGGAAAGAATGTGGTTCAAAGCCGGTGATGAAGGGAAAGTATATCCTACTCCTTTTTATACTTCGGCTACTGCGGAAGAGAACCTTACTTTGTATCCCAACTCCTTGACTGTGGGAAAGAGTGATTACCTGAAACTCTCTATGGTTTCTCTGCGATATCGTGTAGACCAACGTTTCTTGCGGAAAACGATACCGTTCGTGAAGTATGCTACTTTTGCTTTTCAAGGTTCCAATCTGTTTACCTGGACTTCATACAAAGAGTCCGACCCGGAAAGCGGTACACTTGCAGGAAGTATGCAGCCTATTTATACATTCAATATGAATCTGACTTTTTAAAGGATAACGATTATGATAAAGAAACTCATTTATATATGTGCCGTCATGGTGGGGAGTCTGTCGGGATTGTCTTCTTGTTCATTGGACATTCCCCCTTCCGATCAGTATTCGGATCCGGATGCTATTGTGGATATTTCAACGGCACGCTCTCTTTTGTCCTCTGTTTATAGTTTGTACCCACATTACGAATATGAACTTTCTATTTTGGGCGATGATTTTTGCCCAACTTCCATTGTGGGAAAAGATATGAGCCTGAAGAACCTTTATGCTTGGCAGGACAATTCTATAACGACTCTTGCCGAAAGCTTGTGGGGAGAGTATTATAATACGATTGCCTCCTGCAACGCTTTATTGGAACGCGTGGATAATATAACGCTGGAGAATGCTTCGGAGGAGAAGGATAAAGCGGCTATCATTAGTGAGGCGAAAGCATTAAAGGCGCTTTGCTATTTCAATCTGTTGAGACTGTTTGCTCCTGCCTATGACAAGAATCCGCAAGCGGACGGGATTGTATTGAAGGATGAACTGGGACTTGCTTTTCCGAAACGTTCTTCCATCGAAACCTGTACGACTACTATCCGTACATTACTGACGGAAGCTGCTGCGGTTGAGAATAATCCGGATAAGAACGGCTGGCTGTCTCAGACTGCGGTTTATTATCTGTTGGCTGAGTTGGAACTGTATGCCGGACAGTATGGGCAAGCCGCAACTTATGCGGAGAAGGTGCTGGAAAAAGCGACGGATGATATGTTCACGGAGAATGGTTACGGAAGACTTTGGGAAACGGCTTCCTGCAAAGAGCGTATATTCGCTTTTTATACATCGAAGAGTTTTTATGCAGGTATTCAGTTTGATGCGACGAACGGTGATTACTTTGCATTGAATCCCGCTATCACTTATGGAGACGATGATATACGTCAAGCTTACAATGTATATCCTTTCGAGATGGATGGAGAGTCCCGAAATCTGATGGGGAAATATAATAAATGGAATAAGGAATCCAAAAGTATACAGTACATCAACGTGATGCGCTATGCCGGTGCTTACTTTATTGCTGCTGAGGCTTATAGTCGGCAGACCGGGCAAGAAGGCAAGGCGATTGAAAAGATGAATGAATATCTGGAGGCTTGCCAAGCTACTCCTATGGAGGATGATTTGACGGGAACCGATCTGATAGAGGCTATTCATAAAGAAAAACAAAAGGAATTTGCCGGTGAGGGCGTGCTCTACTTCGATTTGAAGCGTTCGCACTCGGGAGGTTTGTCCCGATTGTCGCAGTGGGGAGATAGAGAAGATACCAAAATAAAGGTGGATGATTATCGCTGGTGTTTTCCCATTCCTCGTTCGGAATATAAATATAATGAGAATATAACTCAGAATGAAGGATGGCCTTTGAATAGGTAAAATTGATTCAATAAAAAAGGAAGATTATGAGATATAACTATTATTATCTGTGTTTACACGTCCTTTTCTTGTTGGGATTAGTGACAAGTTGTAGTAACGATATTGATTATACTTACAAAGGAAGTAATTATATACAGATCAGTACGGCGGATGACCCTGCCATAGCGGAAAATGATGATCGTCCTGTTACTGTAGATGTGCTTTTGGCTACTGCTGTAGAAACAGATGCTACAATTCATTTTGAATTGTCGGGCAATGAGGATGGAGTTTTGAATATGGAGAACGATGGGAGTGTGCTGATTAAGGCTGGCGAAAAAAAAGCGAGCTTTAAGGTCGCTTCCAACCATAAGAGCTTGTTGAATACTCAAAAGGTACTGACCCTTAAAGTTAAAGACTTTACGGATTCACGTATGCGTGTGTGGAATGAATTAAAATTAATAGCGAAACCTAGCCCGACTTTACCTGAATTGACTGAAGAACAGATAGAGTTGATAGAGGGATATAGAGAAAAATATGGGGTGAATTTAAATCGGTTTATAGGAGAGGTGAAATGTCATGTGACAGTCATATATCCAGCAGATGATATTGGAACATTCTACGATGAAGAAACCCGTTCTTTTGAAGGTAAGAGTGTGATTACGTTAAGTGATAATGCTACTGCTGAACGACCAATATTGAAGATGATTGATAATCCGTTGGGGCTGACCTCATTCCTGTGGGAGATATTAAAGAAAGAAACGATAGAGGATGATGAGGTTTGGATGGAGCAGCCTTATAATCAGGCAATGGTGAAAGCTATTAATTTCCGTGAAGATGAGGAAGAATTCAAAGTTTTGCTTGATAATATTGAACTGGAGCCGGAAGCGCAATCAATTTCTTTTGTGACGACAGTACAGGATGTTTATGGATATGATTTAGAAAATGTTCCTTTTGAGTATTCATTTACAGCATGGGATAGATGGAAAACTATGGGAGAGCAAGGAAAAACTGTATCTGTGTTGGAAGGTGATAATTGGGTAGAGTATTCGGTTGCTGAACTAATAACAGAGTATGCTACAACTTTGGATCCGATAGCTTATCTTCTTTATTCTTCTATTGATGAAGATGGATGGGGAAATGAACCTCCCGATTTTATTGAACCGAAAGGCTCTTTTAACGAGGATACATTTACTTTCCAATTTTCGTGGGATCATTATAATTCAGGTGGTTACACCCAAATCTATGTAACTTATACCTTAAATAAATAACAGACTTATAATTAATTTATGCTACAACAAATTAAAACAAAAGCTATTCTAGTCTTAGCATTTCTTTTAGGAGGAATATCTGTAGATATGCTTGCGCAACAATCCGTTTCAGAGAAGAAGATCGGTTTACCTCCCAACACCGTTGAAGGTGTATTACCGAATGGTTTGCACTATCTGATTCTCCCGAACGGGACACCGGCTCATACAACGGAGTTTCGTCTGGTGATGCGGCTCGGCTCGGCACAGGAGACGGATAAGCAAAAGGGAGCTGCCCACTTCTTGGAACATATGTCTTTTGCCGGTAGCAAACACTTTCCCGGACGCGGCATGGTGGACTACTTGGAAAGTTTAGGAATGAAGTTTGGACGGGATATCAATGCTGTGACCGGCTATGACCGTACTATTTTCATGCTGACAGTGCCGATGGATAAAACTGATTCTGCCGTAAGTGATAAAGTTCTGTTGATACTGAAAGATTGGTTGGACGGACTTTCTTTTGAGGAAGAACGGACGAAGAAAGAACGTGGAGTGATTTTGGAAGAGTTGCGCGGCTATGACATAGGAGATGATTTTTATAGCTTGAAGATCGGTCAAAACCGTTTTACCGACCGTATGCCGTTAGGTAGTTCGGAGGATATCCGTAGCATTGACCGTAAAACACTGATTGAGTTTTATCAGCAATGGTACTCTCCACAAATGGCCACTGTTGTGGTGGTAGGCGATGTAGATCCGGTTTCCATAGAGAAGAAGATCAAAGAAATGTTCGCTTCCATTCCCCGTAAGAAGGTGAAAGGGTATCGTGTTTATCCTCTCACTTATGAAAAAGGAATAGCTCTTCATGAGATAGGAGATGATCTCAAACGCAGTTCTGAACTGGAATTGATGATCCCTCATCCTTGTGTAGTGGGAAATACAGTTGGAACTATCTACCGTAAAGAGCTTGGTTCTTTGTTGGTACGGGCTATTACTAACCGTTTGCAAGCTCGGCAGATTCGTAGTAATGTATCCGATGCCTGGTTCCTTTCCGATAAGAATCATTTTGTGTTTACTTTTTCCGGAACGGATAAATCCGGTCTTTTGCAGCAAGTATCCGATTTGTCTAACGAGCTGGAATGTATCTTGAAGAACGGTTTTACGCCGGAAGAGCTAGATGATGCTATCAAAGAGCTTTCCAGAACATTGAAGGTGGACTGTTCCGCACAGTTGTCCGGCAAGTGGTGTGATGATTTTGTAGATTACGTTATATCCGGCGACCGCTACATACAATCGGAGGAGGAGATGCACCAATTGCTTGAAAAGGTACGGTCGACTGACAGTGCAACTTTGCAGAAGCTATTGCAGGAATGGCTTTCCTACAAAGAGCAGGCTTTGCTGGTTGCCTATCGCAATAATACGGGTAAACAGAACTCTATTCAGAAAGAAGACATACTACGTGCATGGGAAAAAGGAATCCGGAGTCCGTTGAAAGAATTTGTCTACGTACCCAAAGAGGTGAAGGAAGAGACGGTAACGACACCTGTATGTCTGACCAAAAGCCACGTGTTTGATGCTTCTGATATTGTCAGTGAGAAGAAATATCCGGAGATGAACTTGACGGAAGTCTTTTTGAAGAACGGGCTGCGCTTTCTGCTCCGTCCTACGGATGATGAGAATCAGTCTCTCTTTGTGACCGCTTTCGGTAGGGGAGGCGTTGGAGATTTGTCGGATGAGGATTATCCGCTTTACGAAGGAACGGGTGGCTATATGGAAATGGGAGGAATAGCATGTGTGCCTTATGATACACTGTCTTCTTATATGCAACAAGAAGAAATATCCATGAACCTTGCCATTAGTAACTTCTGGCATGATATAATGGGAATGGCACCTGCCGACAAAGCACAAGAACTGTTTAACCTGATGTATGAGAAGATTTATCGTCCGGAACTTTGTTATAAAGACTTCGATGAAATCCGGCAGGACGAGATAGAACGTTTGGGAAAGGAAACGGTACTTGAGCAGATGATGAAACGTGCTTCGGACCGTGCCTTGACGAATCGTCTGGATTCGCTGATGGGGAATATGGTTTCCCGCCCGGCGTTGACAAAGAAAGATTTAGAGTCGCTTAATCTGGATAAGATTGCTGCCTATTACCGTTCCTTATATGCCAATCCCTCGCAAACGGTGTTCGTCGTGACCGGTAAGTTTGATACGGACAGCATTAAGAAGTTGCTGATCGCTACTTTTGCCCGTATGGAAAAAGTAGAGACGGGATTGTCCTTTTCTGACAAACCATTCAAATTGCCCGGAAAAACGTATGTCGAAGCATTCCCGAATGAGAATGATACGCAGACTATATTCGATTATGTATTCTGTGGCAATTACCAACCCTCTTTGAGGAATAGTCTTACACTGAAGCTGATGCGTGATATTTTGCAGAACCGTGTGTTGAGTATATTGCGCGAACGGGAAAATATCGTTTATTCTCCGTATGCTTCTTTGTTTTATAATGGACTGCCGCAGCAGGTGTTTTATTTTGATTTGTCTGCTTCCGTTGATTGGGGCAATACGAAGAAAGTGGAAGGATTGATAAAGGAAATCATTCATGAACTCCGTACTCATAAAGTGTCGGAAGAGGAACTGGATGCAATGAAAAAATCGTTCTTGCTGACAAAACAAAAGGTCCTTTCAAACGAGGCGTCTGCGGAATGGCGTACCAATCTGGTGAATTTGCTGAAGAACGGAGAGACGATAGATGACTTTGAACAGTACGAAAAATGCCTGTCTTCTATTTCCACCACGGATATTCGGAAAGCATTCAAGGAATTGGTGAACCCTGACAAGTTTGTATTATTATATATCGGAAAACATCAGAAATACAATGAATAAACTATTTTCTAAAAAAGTATGTGTGTTGTTACTCCTATGTTTGGTAGGAGCGACAGCCTTTGCCCAAAAAGGCTATAAGAAAGCGTATACCTTGTTTGATGCGAACGGCAAGGAGATTGGATATGACGAACTGGTTGCTGCGTTGGCGCAACCGGACGTCGTGTTTATCGGTGAGATTCATAATTGCTGCATTACTCATTGGTTGGAGTACGAGCTTGCCCGTTCTTTGTATGCCATTCATAAGGATAAACTGATGATGGGGGCGGAAATGCTGGAGGCCGACAATCAACTGATTCTGGATGAATATATGAATCGGCAGATCTCTTATGACCGTTTTGAAGCGGAAGCGCGTTTGTGGGACAATTATAGTACGGATTATGCTCCGTTTGTGTTCTTTGCTAAAGAGAACCATATCCCGTTCATTGCGACCAATGTTCCCCGTCGATATGCAAACGTGGTGAAAGACAGGGGATTGCAGTATCTGGACTCATTGTCCGATGAGGCTAAACGCTATTTGCCTCCTCTCCCGGTATCGTTCACATATAAAGAAGAGGAACAGGGAGCTTTCGCATTGATGCACATGATGGGGAAAAGCAAGGGAAATGCGGAATATCTGGCACAGGCACAGGCCATCAAAGACGCTACGATGGGATGGTTTATTGCCCGTAATATGAAAAGCAAGTTCCTTCATTTCAATGGGAACTACCATTCGGACTTTCAAGGCGGAATCATTCCGTATCTGCTTCAATATCGTCCGGGAACAACGGTAAAGACCGTTTGTTCGGTGCGCCAAGAGAGTATCGGACAATTGGATGAAGAGAATAAAGGAAGAGCGGATTTCTATATTTGTGTTCCGGAAGATATGACCTCTACTTATTAGAGGTCATGCGCTGCATATACAGGATGGTTGCTATGAATATGAGACAGACTCCTGCAAGAACGTAAATATATAAATTGCCGTTTATCAGGTCGTCCATATTCTCAGCTTCCGGAAACTTGATACTGAGATATACCGACAACGAATTATTCAGTATATGCATGAGTATGCAGGGAATTAAGCTGCCGGTTTTGTAGAATGTCCATGCCAGCAGAATGCCGATTAAGAATGCCGGAAGTATCTGGGCTGGATTGATATGAAAGGCACCGAATAGGAATGCTGAAATGAGAATTGCTTTTGCCGGACTGTATTGCTGTAACAATGCTTTGGTGATTGCCCCGCGAAACAATAACTCTTCGAGCACAGGACCTATGATGGATATGGCAAGAATGCCTCCCCATCCGGATTGGAGAATATCGAAAGACTGTTCCATGATATTAGGAATCCAATCCAGCAGCCCCATCAATGCGGATACTGCAAATCCGGCCGTGAGAATGGCCAATGCGCTGCATGACAGATAGCCTGCTGATACGGGAGACCATGTAGCTTTTTGCGTACTGATATAACCGGCTTTCCATAAATAAATACCCATCATCACTTGTCCCGCCAATTGTGCCGGAATCATAATCGCTTGTGTCAGTATACCTTTATCCAGATTCCCGGTAGTGACCAATAAATAGATGGTATAGGGAATCATTACCAGAATAGGGGCAGCGATCTGTGCGATGACAAGGTCTATTAATATTAATTTGATAGCCGTCTTCATACCACTTTACGTCTTATCGGGTTGTGAAGAAACTGCATATAAACATGGCTAGCATTGATATTGCTATTACCACCAGGGAGATACTCATGAATGTCTTTTGCATACGAATCTGCTTTTAAAGTTATTACTCAGTTATATGTTATTTAGTTCGGTCGTAATTTTGACCGCTCTGCTTGTTTGCCAAGAAGGATTGTTTCCGTCTCTTCGGCGTCTTTATGCAATTGCACTATCAGCTCGTCAATGCCGGCGAATTTCAGTTCGGGGCGTGTCCGTTTGACAAACGTAAGCCGGATAAACTTGTCATATATGTTAGAATGGAAGTGAAGGATATTCACCTCGATTGTACGGTTAGGACCGTTGTCGATAGTCGGGCGGACACCGATGTTCAGCATTCCCATATAGGTTTGTCCGTCGAATGTGACCCATACGGCATAAACTCCGTCTGCGGGAACCAGTTTATCCGGATCGTCTACACTTAAATTGGCGGTAGGAAAACCTATTTTCCGGCCTACTTGATAACCGCCTACTACTGTTCCGTCCAGAAAGTATTCGTATCCCAGGCAAAGAGCGGCCTGTTCCACCTCTCCTTCATGCAGAAGTTTGCGGATCAGGGAGGAGCTGATCGGGGTATTCTGATGTTCTCCTATCTTTATATTATCGGTATAGGCGTGAGCACGAATCACTTCTATGCCTATTTCCTTACCGTAACGTACGTAATCCTCGAAACCTTCACTGCGGTTGTGACCGAAACGGTGATCGTAACCGATGACTAAGCATTTTACCTGATAGCGTTCTTTCAGCACTTGAGCCATGAACTCGCGGGCTGTCAGCCGGGAAATCTCAGGAGTAAAGTTAAGCATGAGACAATAATCTACTCCGATGTCATCCAGCAGTCTTATTTTCTCTTCCGGAGTAGTCAGTAACTCAGGACGATAATCGGCGTTCATCACCTTGCGGGGATGTACCGGAAAAGTCACTAATGCAGAACGTAAACCTTTGGCGGCCGCTATCTCTTTCACTTGTCGGATCAGATAGCGATGTCCCGTATGCACTCCATCGAAGAAGCCGATGGTAGCTACGGAGGGTTCCGGGCGAAGAGTCGATATGTCACGTATAATCTGCATCTCTACGAATTTACTTGTTCTTAAAAAGGTGGCTCCAGTCTTCTCCGGCTTTTGGGGTATAAGTCGAGATACCGAGTTCTCGGGCTGCTTTGCAATTTATCTCAGAATCGTCAATGAAAAATGTTTCCTGCGGTTCGATGCCTGCATCTTCGATGACTGCTTTAAAAATTTCGGGCTCCGGCTTTACCAGATGCATCTCGTATGAGAGGTATGCCTTTTCAAAATAGTCCTCTGCTTTGAACGTACGGTATGGGAACGCATTCTCGCAAGCCCATTTCCAATGAATCTCATTCGTATTGCTAAGCAGATATACTACATATTTTTCACGCAATTTCAAAAGTAAGTCAAGCTTGTATGTGGGGATGTCTATCAGGAAACTGTTCCAAGCCTCGTCGATTTGTTTGTCGCTGACTGCTTTACCGATCATTTCCCGCATCCCGTTCCTGAACTCTGCGGAAGTAATCAAGCCTTTTTCCTGTTGCATGAAGATACCGTTCAACTGTTGGATATTCAAACGTTCTTCTACATCCGTGAACCCTAATTCCTTAAAGTTCTCCATACATCGTTGGCGGTCGAGATTGATAAGTACACCGCCCAAATCAATAAGAAGGTTTTTGATCCCTTTATTTTTCATTTCTTTCTTTTTTGTGAATCATACGTTGAACAAGGCGAATAAGTTCTCCAACCCATAACACCATGGACGAAACGCCTATAATAAGAAGCCACGTCTGCCAGTCAAGCGGTTCTGTACGGAATACTGCTCCACCGAACTGTACGATCAGGAACTGTCCGACCAGGATGGCCAATACAATTAACTCCATCCCATACGATTTGGAAAGGCCTTTGAATGCCGAATCGGTAGTACCGAATACACGGGCATTGAACAGGTTCCAGAATTGCAGCATGACAAAGAAGGTAAAGAAAACGGTAAGATTGTGTATATCCATACCTTGTGTGCTGTGGTCGAAATAGTAGATCATTCCGAGCAGTATGATAAGGAAGACAGAACCTACACCTATTATATTAGACCGCATCGCTTTACTGATAATAAAGTCAGTGCTGCGACGGGGCTTTTCAAGCATAACGGTTTCACTTGGCGGAATAGAAGCCAAAGCTAGAGCGGCGAAAGTGTCCATGATCAGATTTACCCATAACATCTGTGTTACGGTTAACGGCAGTTCCGTGCCTATCACCGAACCGAGCAGGACAATCAATAGCGCGACAAAATTGATAGTCAACTGGAATACGATGAAACGCTGGATGTTCTTATACAGTGAACGTCCCCACATCACGGCGGTTCCGATACTGTTGAACGAATCATCGAGAAGGGTAATGTCGCTGGCCTCTTTGGCAACGGAAGTACCTGTTCCCATTGACAGGCCTACTTGGGCATGATTCAAAGCCGGAGCGTCATTGGTTCCGTCGCCGGTCACGGCTACTACCGCCCCTTTCTGTTGGAGCAATTGCACCAGACGTTGTTTATCCGTAGGACGGGCACGGGACATGATTTTAAGATCCATCACACGGTCCAATGCTTCCTCATCACTCAACTCGGAGAAAGCAACTCCGGTGATGCGATTCCGCTCCGTATCCGTTTCCGGGTTCCAAAGACCGATCTGACGTGCGATTTCCGTAGCGGTTCCCGGAGTATCACCGGTCACAATCTTGATTCCTATACCTGCCGACTGACATTTGGCAACTGCGGCCGGCACATCCGGACGAATCGGGTCGGAGATGGCTACGATACCTAAGAAGTTTAGGTCGTTGGCCGATACCAATGCCGTGCAGTCGTCCGGTTCATTCTCTTCTACAATCTTGAAAGCGAATCCCAATGTGCGCATGGCCATGTTCTGGTAGTTCAGCAGTTGTGCTTCAACTGTCGAACGATATTCGGTAGCGTCTACCTGCTGTCCGTCCAACATGACTTTTCTACACTTCCCGAGCACTATCTCCGGAGCACCTTTTATATAGAGAATTTTCTTTCCCAGCAAGGCCGACTCTACAAGCGTTGCCATAAACTTCCGTTCTGTGGAGAAAGTCAGCTGATCGAGGATCTGTGCGTTTTCACGGAGTTTCAGATAATTCCTTCCTTGATTATTGAGCCATAGCAATAGCGCTACTTCGGTGGGATTTCCCACACCTTTCGGCTTTTCACCGGTGTCGGTCTCTTCAAGAAAAGCAGTAGAATTGGCGCTGATACCTTCGGTGATAAGTTTGCTGATATCGTCGTCGGATAATTCGCTGCCGTTCTTTAAACCATAGAAGTTGGGCTCGTGCACTTGCATCAGGTTTTGCGTCAGTGTACCCGTCTTGTCCGTACATATCACGGTGATGGCCCCCATTGTTTCGCAAGCGTGCATCTTGCGTACCAGGTTATTGGTGGCAAGCATACGGCGCATATTCAACGCCAGACTGAGCGTGACGCTCATTGGTAATCCTTCGGGGACGGCCACTACTATTAAGGTGACAGCCATCATGAAATATTTGAGAGTCCGTTCAAAAACCGGCAACCATTCGTGCCATCCGTTCAATGCTCCGAAGTCGAAGTAGAGCAGTACATCTTTGACAAAGAAAATAAGGAAAGCGAGCCCGGCAACCGTAAAACCGATCTTTCCGATCAGGTTGGCAAGCTTGGTCAACTGTATGTTTAACGGAGTCGGTTCGAGGTTCTCCTCGGTACTTTGGCGAGCTACCTTTCCGATCTCAGTCGCATCGCCTACGTGGAGAACGCGCATCGTGCCGTGACCGTCGACTACGGTAGTGCCTCGCATTACCAGATTGGAAGCGTACGTCGCTTCTGCATCGAAGTCCGCTTTTATGGTTGTTTTGTTGATAACAGGTTCCCCCGTCAGGTTCGATTCATTTACCTGTAAAGAAATGGCTTCGAGCAGCTCTCCGTCCGCAGGAATCTCTTCGCCTGTTTCCAGAATAACGATATCACCTACTACTATATCTTTGCGTGGGATTTCCTGTACACGGCCATTCCGGATGACTTTAACCAAAGTCTCTTCATTGACCGCATTCAGTAAGTCGAATTTCTTATTCGCATCATATTCGAAGAAGAAACCAATTCCGGTGGCCAGCAAGATAGCGGCTATAATTCCGATAGTTTCGGCATATTCATTCTCGATGATAGAAATGATTAACGAGAATGCCGCCGCTACCAACAGTACACGTACAACAGGGTCTTCGAATTTCTCTAAATACAGCTTCCACAGAGAGGGACGCTTGGGAGGTGTTAGCAGGTTGGCGCCGTTCTTTTCCCTACTTTGTAGGACTTCATTATCAGTAAGTCCTATGTGATAGATATCATCTTTATTTGTACTCATGCAGATACATGCGTTTAGTTTGAGTTGCAAAAGTACAATATAAAATTGTGATTGACTGTTTAATTAAAACTTTTTATGAAGTTGGATTTATTACTGTGGTTCTCCGTTATCGGCTTTCTCTTTGGCAAGTTTCAACTCCTTTTCCGTATTCTTCAAGCGGGTGATGTCATGCACGGTGAGTACCATGTTTTCTTCATCATTCAGAAGAAAGTAGGAGCCGGATATGATAGCATCGCATTCAACGGCCTGATCATCGGCTGTTACAACCGTCAGTGCCGCTTCGAGATCGGTGAAACTTTTTTTGTGTTCGAAAGCCTGACGGATGGCTTGGCGTATCGGACAAGAGCCGCAAAGATCGTGCGTGCCACAACCTCCTTGAGAGGATAAGGCATTACGGCATTGTAACAAGTCACCCACTTTTTTTTCTTCCAGCCCTTTTCTTGTCCCTGTCTTTTGATAGTAATTGGTCTTGAGCACTTTGAAATCATTATCTATCAGCAGGATGTAGGCGTGTACATTCTTTAGAATAGCGCTGGTGATATGATTGGTGCGGTCTAATTTCCTGGATTCCCGAAATAATCGTTTTTGTATCCGAAGACATTTCTTTCGCTCCCATAAGAAGCTGACTAATAGTATAATGGATAAGACTATAAAAGTGGATGATAATGCGATGAGCATGGCTGGTATCTTTGTTTTAGTTTGATGAATCTAGCTACAAAGATAGTTTTTTCTTTCAATATTTGAATAAAGTGTTGAACAAATATATTGCTTTATGTGTTTTATTATACAGAAAACCAATAAAAAGACGAACATTATGAAGAAGTACATTTGCACGGTCTGTGAATATATTTACGACCCTGAACAAGGAGATCCGGAAAGCGGAATTGAACCGGGAACTGCATTTGAAGACATTCCGGAAGATTGGACGTGTCCTCTGTGCGGAGTTGGAAAGGAAGATTTCGAACCGTACGAAGGTTAAAATTAAAAGAGAGAGAATTTATTGAGAGAAAAATGAGAGTGTGTCAAAACGGAGATTATTCATTATGACACATTCTCATTCTTTTTCTATAATCCATTAAGAAGCTTTCTTCTCTTTTACATCACTGCTGGCTTCTACCACATTTACTACATAGTCACCCAGTTTCTCGCATTCGGCGATAATATCCATATAGTAAACTCCCATCTGATAATCATATTCTTTGTTGTTTACGTCCAGAATATTCTGGTTCTTCAGTTGGTTTCGGTAGTTATTGATTTCATTTTCAATGTTGAACGACTTGTTGATGTCGATGCTCTGATGTTCCGGTTTCTCCACCACTACGATCATCTGTGCGAGCGCATCGTCAGTCAGCTTCATCATGAAATGGATATGCTCATATTGTTTCTCGGTAAAGTCTTGATTGGTCTGGCGTTTACGGTTGATAGTACGTGCCAGATTATAACAACTGTCACCGATACTTTCGATTTCCGTCACCTCCCGCAACATGGCACGTATCTGCAATTTACTTTCCGAACTTAAGCGTCCTTCAGAAACCTGATTCAGATAATTGGCAATTTCAAGTTCCATGTTATCACTGATATTTTCATATTTTTCTATACGGCTAAATACTTTATTGAAATCATCATCCTTTTCTGTGTGTAGCAGATCTTGCACCATGCCGAACATACGATGGGTACGCTCTGCAAAGAGATGGATTTCTTTACGTGCCTGAAGTATAGAGAGCTCTGCAGTGGAAAGCATACCTCCGGTGATGAAGCGCAATCGTGGTTCTTCGTCCTCTTCTTTCGGGTGGATGAGAGCGCATACGGTACGTTCAATCAATTTCACACCCCATATCAGGATACATACGTTACAGATGTTGAAAATAGAGTGGAAAGCCGACAATTTGTAGGAGATGGCGACTTCCGGATCGCTGCTTTGGAAGAAAGTGTCTACTACCCAGTTAACCATCTGCATGAAAGGATGGAAAATAATCAGCACCCAGATAACACCGAATACATTGAATACAAAATGGGCCAATGCTGCCCGCTTAGCCTGTGTGTTGGCTGTCAATGCGGCGAGATTGGCGGTGATGGTTGTTCCGATATTTTCACCCAATACGAGGGCAGCTCCCAATTCCAGGCTGATCCAGCCGTTGGCACACATGATTAGCGTGATTGCCATCGTAGCGGCGGAGGCCTGTACGATCATGGTCAGTATAGTACCGATGAATAAGAACAGGAGGATGGAGAAAAATCCCATATCCGTGTAGCTTTGTACAAAGGCGAGCATTTCCGGATTGGCGTTCAAGTCGGGAGCATTGGCTTTCAAGTTAAAAAGTCCCATAAATAAGAAAGAGAAACCGAAAATGAATTCACCGACGGATTTGCGGTTGCTTTTGCCAGAGAAGATAAGCGGAAGGGCAATGGCCAGAAGTGGAAGGGCGAATGCGGCCATGTCAACCTTAAATCCGAAAATAGAAATAATCCAGGCGGTTACGGTAGTACCGATATTGGCGCCCATAATGACGCTGATGGATTCGGCAAGAGTGAGCAGTCCTGCATTAACGAAACTTACGACCATTACAGTCGTTGCTGAAGAGGACTGGATAAGGGCTGTGATTAGCACACCTGTTAAAACACCCGTTACCCGATTGGTAGTCATTGCCGTCAAGATACTTCGTAGCCTGTCACCCGCGACCTTTTGCAAGCCCTCGCTCATGATCTTCATTCCGTACAAGAAGAGTCCCAGTGAACCGATGAGCTTTAAAAAATCATAAAAAGAATATTCCATCTATAATATTTTTAATGGTTATTTGTTCTCAATCTGATTATAAGTATATTAGTCCCAAATTATTCACCTTTTAACGAACTCGATGAAACAGATGTTACAAATATGTTGCAAAAATAATAATATTTCTAAAGAATTCCCTATCGGGAGCTCACTTTTGGATATTTATTACGGTTTTAATCTTAATTTTCCTTACCAGGTGGTTAGCGCCAAAGTCAATAATCGATCTGAAGGGCTTAATTTCAGAGTCTATAATAATAAGGATATAGAGTTTCTGGATGTGCGTGACCAGTCCGGTATGCGGACTTATGTCCGTTCGCTTTGCTTTGTACTGTTCAAGGCTGTCACGGAACTGTTCCCGGAAGGAAAATTGTTTGTAGAGCACCCTGTCTCAAAAGGATATTTCTGCAATTTGCGGATCGGGCGGCCTGTGGAGCTGGAAGACGTGATGCGTATCAAGCAGCGTATGCAGGAAATTATTGCTGAGGATATTCCTTATCATCGCATTGAATGCCATACAACTGAGGCTGTGCGTATTTTCAGCGAACGGGGAATGAATGATAAGGTCAGATTGCTCGAAACTTCCGGTTCTCTCTATACCTATTATTATACGTTGGGAGATACGGTTGATTATTACTATGGTAATCTGCTGCCCAGCACCGGATATCTGAAACTGTTCGACATTGTGAAATATTACGATGGATTACTTCTTCGCATTCCGAGCCGTGAGAATCCGGAAGTCTTGGAAGATGTCGTGAAGCAGGAGAAGATGCTGGATGTCTTTAAAGAATATCTGAATTGGAGCTATATCATGGGGCTTAACAATGCGGGTGATTTCAATCTGGCATGTGAAGTAGGACACGCGACGGATTTGATAAACGTTGCGGAAGCATTGCAGGAAAAGAAGATTGCTCAGATTGCTGATACCATCTTCCGTCGGGGAGAAAACGGAAACCGGGTGAAACTGGTGCTGATAGCCGGACCGTCTTCTTCGGGAAAGACTACTTTTAGCAAACGCCTTTCTATTCAGCTTATGACGAACGGGTTAAAGCCGTATCCTATCTCTCTCGATAATTATTTTGTAGACCGTGAAGATACGCCGTTGGATGAGAACGGAAACTATGATTATGAATCGCTTTACGCGCTCGACTTGGAACTGTTTAATCGGCAGTTGCAGGCATTGCTTCGTGGAGAGGAGGTGGAACTTCCCCGTTTTAACTTCTCACTCGGAAAGAAAGAGTATAAGGGTGATAAACTGAAAATTGAAGATAATACGATTTTAATCCTGGAAGGTATTCATGCCTTAAATCCCGAGCTTACTCCTCATATTCCGGCAGAACGGAAGTTCAAGATTTATGTTTCTGCGTTGACGACCATTTCGTTGGACGATCACAACTGGATTCCGACAACGGACAATCGTTTGTTACGCCGTATTATCCGTGATTTCAATTATCGGGGATATTCTGCCCGTGAGACAATCTCGCGTTGGCCTAGTGTGCGTGCGGGTGAAGACAAGTGGATCTTCCCTTATCAGGAAAATGCAGATGTAATGTTTAACTCGGCACTGCTTTTCGAGTTTGCCGTGCTTCGTCTCCATGCCGAGCCTATATTGATGGGAGTACCGCGTAATTGTCCCGAATATTGCGAGGCTTATCGGTTATTGAAGTTTATCAAATATTTCGTTCCCGTACAGGATAAGGAAATTCCGCCGACTTCTTTGCTTCGCGAATTTCTTGGGGGAAGCAGCTTTAAATATTAAGTGGAAAGAGGGTGTGTATAATGATATTAAACGCTAAAAGCCTAAACCTTTGATTTCATATTCTGTTAATGTAGATTATATACAAAAATAGTAAGAGTATGATTTTTTATAATAATCTTTTGGCAAAATGGTTCTTAGGAAAAGGAAAGAAGCATTGTTTTATGTTGGGTGGTCTTTTTTTTACCCGATATAAATATTTGGAGATTTGGGAAGATATGGAAGTCAGAATCCATGCAAGGCAGTTCTGGGAATGCTTCTTGTTGACGTTGCTACCCGCTTTGGTCTTGTCGTTGTTTTTCTCATGGTGGTGGATGTTGCTTCCCTTTGCGACTTACCATATCTTTTATTGGTTGGAAAAGTCGTTCCGTCCTCACTCTGTCTTTGATTGGGAGGCACTGGAGAATTGTGGTGATACACTTTATCTTAGAAAAAGGAAGGCGTATGCCTGGATGAGGTGGTATGGAAAGAAAGTATTACCTTTATCCGATTGGGATGATTGACAACAAACAAGTAAACAAATAAAAAGCCCTTTGGTCTCTTCATGGAAGACAAAGAGCTTTTTATTTATTCTCCCCCTTTGATAACTCTTCTTTAGCCCTTGTTATTTCCCTTTTGAGCCGTTTGTCCATCCTATTGAATGGTTAGTCCATTCGATTCAGAAGTATAAGCCCTATTTTTGCTCCTATCAAAAAAACGATAATACATAATTCTAATATTAAATTGATAAGGTATATTATGAAACTATTTAGTTTAGGTATCATTGTGGGTGGTTTATCACTTTTGTGTTTTGGTTGTACACGAACAGAAAAAGCTATGACAAAACAACAAGGGTTTAATCGTGCACCATTAGTCATGAATCGGTTTGCAGAACTACCCTTGGGAAGTATTTCGCCGAAAGGATGGATCAAAGAAATGTTGATAAGGCAAAAAGAGGGAGCTACCGGAAACTTGGATGTACTCTATCCTGAGGTGATGGGAGCTAGAAATGGGTGGCTCGGAGGAGACGGAGATCAATGGGAACGTGGTCCTTATTGGATTGATGGTTTGCTTCCTTTAGCCTATATTCTGAAAGATTCAGCTTTGATTGCAAAGACAAAGCCTTGGGTGGAATGGGCCTTACATAGTCAAAAGGAAAATGGATATTTTGGTCCTGAGAAAGATTATCCTTTCGAAATCGGTCTGCAAAGGGATAATTGTCAGGATTGGTGGCCTAGAATGGTCGTTCTTAAAATCCTACAGCAGTATTATTCGGCTACAAATGACCAAAGAGTAATAGACTTCATGACGAAATATTTCGACTACCAGCTCAAAAATCTGAAAGAAACGCCGTTGGATAAGTGGACTTTCTGGGCAAGAATGCGTGGTGGTGATAATTTGATGATGATATATTGGCTTTATAATATAACAGGAAATAATGATCTGCTGACATTGGGTAAATTAGTTTATGAACAAACGGAGCCCTATACTGATTTATTTCTTAAACGTGAGATGTTGAGGAAAGTAGGGACTATACATGGAGTCAATCTGGCGCAAGGCATAAAGACTCCTATTGTATATTATCAAGCAGATCCTCAAGCAAAATATTTGGAAGCTTTGGATATAGCCCTTGATGATCTTCGTGATTTTCAGGGTTATCCTATCGGTATGTTCAGTGTGGATGAGGCAATTCATGGTAATGACCCGACACAAGGTATAGAATTGTGTGGAATTGTGGAGTTTATGTTCTCTTTAGAAACTATGTATAAAATAACTGGAAATCCGCGTTTTGCAGAATTATTGGAAAAAGTAACCTATAACGCTCTGCCGGCACATGTAGATGACCATTTTCAGACTCGGCAATATTTTCAACAAGTTAACCAAATAGAATTGTCACAATATCAGCGGAATTTTGATGTCAATCATTCTGGATTAGACAATTGTTTTGGTTTGTTGACTGGTTATCCTTGTTGTACGTCAAATATGCATCAGGGATGGCCTAAGTTTGTGCAAAACTTATGGTATGCTACGATTGATAAAGGCATTGCTGCGACATTGTATGCTCCTTCGGAAGTGGTTACACAGGTGGGTGATGACGTAAACGTACATATAATAGAAGATACTAGTTATCCGTTCGGTGAACAAATAACATTTACTGTTGCAGATATTAGTAAGGAAACTACTTTTCCGTTTGTTTTTAGAATACCTGCATGGAGTACTGAAAACATAGTAAAAGTTAATGGTGAACAGGTTTCGTATACGGCTGATTCAGATAATTTGGTTACTATCATGAGAACGTGGAAACAAGGAGATCAATTAGATATAACATTTACTCCTGAAGTAAGGTTGAGCGTTTGGAAAGAAAATTCACGCAGTGTGGAGAGAGGACCTCTTGTTTATGCACTTAAAATAGATACGGAGCAACAGAAAGTAGAGAATGGAGCAGAGGGGCTTAGTTATTATCAGCATATAGCCAAGACCCCTTGGAATTATGCACTGATTGAAACTACTAAAGAGAATATGCAGGTGCACTACAAAATAGATTTGAGTAAAGTGGGCGAAGTCAATAAGGAAAATAACTACCCTTGGAATGTAGCTAATGCCCCTATCACTATAAAGACAAAGGCGAGGCTTATGCCAAATTGGAAATCGTACAACAAAAGTGCTGGCCCTTTACCATATACAGTGATGTATGGTGCTGAAGTTGCTGAAGAAATAGAGAATATTGAGTTGATTCCTTATGGCTGTACTACGCTCAGGATTACAGAATTTCCCCAAATTGGAGAGTACAGTCCTGAATGACACTTAAAAGTATGCTTGAAAAATAATCAGCATAACTATTTTTAATATCTTTGGCTATGAAAACATAAAACTATGATAATTGATGAGACTACGTATTATTTTTGTATTTACAATACTCTTTTACCATATAGGAATCTGGGCTGGAGATATGTCTTTTAGACATATCTCCAGTGGGGAAGGGCTTAAATATACTTGGGTATGGAATATCTTTAAAGATAGTAGAGGGTATATGTGGTTTTCTACAACTTATGGTGCCTATCGCTATAATGGATATAGTTTTGAAGAGTATACTTTCAAATACTTAGAGAACGATTTTCGGTCAAAGATATACTTCGTTTATGAAGATTCTAAAAACAACCTGTGGTTCGGTACGGATCATGGGTTGTACCTTTATAACAGGTTGTCTAATCAATATATCCGATATAGCGATGAAAAAGAATCTCCTATTGGTCTATCTTCCAATATCATACTTTGCATGAAAGAAGATATAGATGGCATTATTTGGGTAGGAACAGATCGGGGAATTAATAAATTAGATATTGTAGCCGGTACAAATGTTGTTTATCAAAGTCTGTATGATTCAACAGATGCTCGTGTTACTAATCTTATTTATACTATATTATTAGATACAGACCGAAATTTGTGGATAGGGGGTGGAAATGGGTTGGTATCGAAGTATGATCGTGAACGGAAAGAGTTTAAAACTTTATCTTATGAGCAGCTTCCTTGTCGCGAGAATATCAACAAACTGTATGAGGATGAAAACAAGAAACTTTGGGTTGGAAGTAATGGGGATGGAGCTTTCCAACTGGATAAGCAAACATTACATTCTGTTCATTATTGTGAAGAAAAGCACAACCTTTCTAATAATATAGTCCGTGATTTTAGTACAGATGTGAAAGGTAATATCTGGATAGGAACAGAAAAAGGCATTACAGTTTGTAACCGGATAGGAGCAGAATATGTATATGCTAAAAGCACACAGACAGACGGGCTGTCTGATAATGCTATTTATTGCATTTATGTAGATGAAAAGAAGAATATGTGGATAGGCACTTTCTTCGGAGGAGTGAATGTGCATTATGCCCATTCGGGACTTTTCCACACAGTGGCTGCTAATAAAGGGGAGTATTCAATCCAACAGGGGGCCATTAGTTCCATTCTTTGTGAAAAAGAAAAAATTTTTGTAGGGACAGAAAACTACGGATTATTTGTTCTTAATATGAATCATGATTTGGTAGGTATGTTAAATACGGATAATAGTAATATCAGCAGTAACAATATACATTCACTCTGCGTTGACAATCTGCAGAATCTTTGGATTGGCACTTATTATGGTGGAGTGAATCTTCTTTCCAAAGGTAGTTCTTTATTCAAGCATTATCGACAACACATTCAGAACTCGAAGAATATCTCATACAATAATGTATATTGTATATTGCAAGATAGTAAGGGAACAATCTGGGTGGGGACACAATTTGGTGGATTGTGTGTATATAATCCCGTTACCCACACCATTGAACGTGCTGCTGTAGAGTTACCTACCGATCTTTTTGTCTGGGATTTATTGGAAGATAGACGTGGTAATATATGGATTGCTTCTTATAATTACGGAGTCTTCTTATTGGATAAATCACAGAATTACAAAGTTGTAGCATTACCGGAACAGGTTTACAACAATATAACCCTTCGTGAGTTGAATGACGGCAGAATAGCTGTCGGTTCGGAAAATACTGGGCTTGCTATTATCAATCCTGCCGATTTGTCTATTTGTCGATATACTGAGAAAAATGGTTTGTGCGATAATACAATATATGCCATTTTGCAAGATAAAAATAATCAGATTTGGTTGTCTACTAATCAGGGGTTGTGTAAATGTAATCCTGATTTCTCTCTTTTTACGCATTATACCATTAATGACGGTCTGCCTACGAACCGTTTCAATTATAAAGCAGGGGCAAATATCGGAAGTAAACTTTATTTCGGGAGTACTGAAGGATTAGTTGTGGTAGAACCGGAACAGGAAAAAAATGACTCGTATATCTATCCGATATGGTGGAATAATTTTTATATTAATGGTGAGAAACAAGCAATAGGGAAAGACAATGTATTACATCAGGATTTGAATATCATAGATGAAATATGCCTGGATTATCGCAATACCTCTTGGGGGGTTGACTTTACGTGTAACGTGTTTGAACCTTACAATCGCCCGCAGTTTGCTTACCAACTTTCCGGTCAGGATGAACGATGGCATAAATTGGGCAGCAAAACCAGGATCGACTTTACGGGATTGAATTATGGACACTATCAGTTGAGCATCTGCACGGTAGATAAAGAAGGAAATCTAGCTGATAACAAGCGCACTCTAAATGTCTATATCCGTCCTCCTTGGTGGCAGCGGCTTCCTGCAAAACTATCGTTTACACTGATTCTTTTAGGCTCGGCTTTTTATTTAATTTTCCTTTTGTTTGCCAATGCCCGAAGTAAACATGCACTTGCATTGGAAAAGTTGGAAAGGAAAAAAGATCAGGAAATAAACGAACTGAAATTCAAGTTCTTTGTGAATATATCTCATGAATTTAAAACTCCTCTTTCTCTTATATTAGGTCCTATCAATCAATTTATGGAGAATCGCGTGAAGGAGTCAAATGCTGACCATTATTATAATATAATCAAGAAGAATGCGGATAAACTGTTGAATCTCATTAATGAGTTGCTGGCCTTCAGAGAATTAGAACATCTGAAACTGCACATAGAGCCTATTCAATACGAGCAGTTTATAGCCTCTGTGTTACATAAGCATACACTGATGTTTGAATCTAAAGGAATTCATGTCGAAGTAAAAGGATTTGAAGAAGATGTGATGATTCATGCCGATGCAGATAAGTTGGAAAAAATTTTCGACAACCTTCTATCGAATGCCTATAAATATACCAATCAGAATGGCATCATTTCTGTTGAAGTGAAGTCTGATGTCAGGCAGGTAACTACCACACTTACCAATACAGGAGACGGTATCGATCCGAAAAAAATGCCGTTCATATTCGAACGTTTCTTTACCAATAGCTCCTATGACAGATATTCGTCCGGTGTCGGACTTTCCTATGTGAAGTCATTGGTGGAGATGCATGGGGGAGTAATCACAGCGACCTCATTGCCCCAAGAGACAACTAGTTTTTGTTTTTCTATACCGCTTCGTGATAATTTGGCACAGGCAGCACCTAGAGCGGTGGTCGATTACAGATTGGACGTCTTTTCAGAGAATCCCTATCAGAATGTTGATAATGAGGGGTTCACTGATCCGGAGTTTATAAAAATGTGTGAGAGTACTCATGTACTCGTAGCAGAAGATGACCAGGACTTGCGGGAGATTATTACCGATTATCTGTCAGCTTCATTCAAGGTTTCGGTAGTGGATAGCGCTGAGGCTGCAATCTCTTTTATTGCAGAACAGAAAGTGGATATTATTGTAAGTGATGTGAAGATGAAAGAGATGAGTGGATACGATTTATGCAAGACTTTGAAAAGTAATATCGAAACGAGTCATATTAGAGTAATCTTAATGACCGTATTATCGGAGGATAGTTATAAATATTCCGGATATAAGTCGGGAGCAGATGCCTATATGACCAAACCTTTTGAGTTGTCCCTGTTGGAACTGCGGATTAGAAATCTACTTTATAATAGTTTTAAGGCGAAACAAAAATATAAGATTGATATTGATTTGTCTAATGTGGAAGTTACTCACTCAAATTCGGATGAAGAATTTTTGAATAAAGCTGTGGCCATTGTGTTTAAACATTTGGCCGATACGGAACTCAATGTTGATTTCCTGTGTAACGAACTGGGTATGAGTAAAGCCTCCCTTTACCGTAAACTACATGCTATTACTGGACAGTCTATCAATGAGTTTATTCAGAATATACGTTTGAAGTATGCTGCCCGTTTACTGATAGAGACGGATAAGACGGTTGCTGAAATAGCATATGACGTGGGATTCTCTGATTCTTATTATTTTAGTCGTGCATTTAAAAAATGTTTCGGACAGTCTCCCAAGCAGTGGCGTGAATCAGGCATAATGCCCGAAAATGGCTGAAAAAACTCATAAATAGCTCCTTTAGAGGTATTATCCATCCATTTGAAATAATTGTCCATCCTCTAAAATGTACAAATGTCTAAGTTTGCGGAGTAAACAATACATCTTATTAACAAAAACTAGTACATATGATTGGAACATTGGAACTTAAAAAAATCATGTTAAGTGTTTTTCTGTTTTGGGTTGCCGTAAGTATATCGGCACAAGGCAGGAAAGTATCAGGAACAGTGAGAGATGCTGACGGCAGTAGCCTTCCCGGAGTGACAGTAGTCGAAAAAGGAACGACCAACGGGGTTAGCACTGACCTCGACGGGGCTTTTACGTTAACATTGACAGGTGTAAATCCTGTGCTTGTATTTTCTTCAATAGGTTATGTGACAATAGAAAAAACAGTGACATCTTCGCAAACAAATCTTCAGATCAGAATGTCGGAGGATGTCACTGTACTTGACGATGTCGTAGTAGTGGGATACGGAACAGTCAAAAGAAGCACTTTGACTAATGCCGTATCTTCTGTCAACAGCGATCAGTTCGTGCAGGGGGCTGTTACTTCTCCGCTTCAGTTGTTACAAGGTAAGGTCGCGGGTTTAGCCATTAATACCACTTCGGGAGACCCGAATGATAGTGGTATTCAGCTTATGTTGCGCGGTGTATCCACACTCACGGGCAATCAGCAGCCTCTTGTTGTTATTGATGGAGTACCTGGTACATTAAATAATGTATCGGTAGATGATATTGAGACGATTGATGTCTTGAAAGATGGTTCGGCCGCTGCCATTTATGGTACACGGGGAACGAATGGAGTTATTTTGATTACAACCAAAAAAGGAAGTACAGGGAAGGCGACCGTATCTTATCACGGCTATCTTAGTCTCGAACAAATTTCTAATGAAATAGATGTCCTTTCTCCTGATGAATTTCGTAGACTGCCGGAGTTGACGGACGGATTGGTCTCCGTTATTAACGATGGAGGGGCAAATACTGTATGGAAAGATAAGGTATTCCGGGATGCTTGGAGTCATACTCATCATATCTCCTTGCAGGGTGGAGATGTACAAACCAATTATTATGCCAGTGTGAATTACCGGAAGCGGGAAGGTATTATGAAAAATACTGACCAGGAAAGGACTACTTTTAAAATAGGGCTGGACCGTAGTTTTTTTGATGGAAAATTGTCAGTAGGCGGAGATATTAATTATGTGATAGTAAAAGGTTCGGCAGTCGATCAGGGAGCAGTCTATTTTGCTACGCTAACGGGAAATCCGACAAATCCGGTATACGATGCAAATACGGGGAAATATTCTACTTTCTATGAAGTTGAGAATCCGGTAAGATTGATAAATGAATACCAGAAAGACTTGAAATGGAATGAGTTCACCTCTACCGGCAAGATTGTCTACCGACCGATAGAAGAACTGTCATTAACTGCATTGGGAAGCCTGCGGACTTACAATAATAATAACGGAACATTTGCTACCCGTAATTACGATGACATACACGATGGACAAGTGTGGCGTGAAGCGATGTATAATGAATCAAAGACATTAGAATTGTACGGACAATATTCTAAAGCAATCAAACAACACGATTTCAGTATACTTGGGGGATATAGTTATAATGATTTTGAAGAACAGAATTTTAATCTGTACAATTATAATTATCCGACAGATGCTCTAGGCTATGCGAAACCAGGTTTAGGAATGGCGCTAAAAGAAGGACTTGCATCTATGGACGGACATAAGTTTATGAACAAACTGATCTCCTTCTTTGGACGCGTGAATTACAATTATGATGAGAAATATCTGTTTTCGGGCAGTTTACGTTATGAAGGTTCCAGCAAATTTGGTAAAAACCACCAATGGGGTTTGTTTTATGCGGCATCTGGGGCATGGCGTATTTCACAGGAGAAGTTTATGCAGAATATCAAATTTGTCAATGAACTAAAATTGAAAGTTGGATATGGTGTAACGGGCATTGAACCGACAAATCCTTATCAATCTCATTTGCGCTATGCATTCGGTGATCCGGTCTTGATCAACGGACAATGGGTGCGAACAGTGGCTCCGACAGAAAATGCCAATCCTGATTTAAAGTGGGAAGAAAAACATGAGTTAAATATTGGTTTGGATTTTGCCTTGTTTAAGAACCGCCTTTCAGGTTCTGTTGACTATTATCGGAGAGAGACTAGAGACCTGTTATATACATACAATGTACCGGTACCTCCTAATTTGGCTTCCACTACGTTGGCCAATGTCGGTACGGTGGAAAACTCCGGGATAGAAGCCGTATTATCAGGACTAGTTGTTAATAATCGGGATTGGAAGTTGAATTTGACAGCTAACTTTTCTTATAATACTAACAAATTGAAGAAACTATCGAATGAGAAATACCAAAGAGACTTTCTTGAGTTAGGCTCTACAGGTGCACCTGTACAAAAATCCACCCATCTGGTAAAAGAAGGCGGAGCTATTGGTAATTTCTATGGATGGAAAAGTGTAGGTATGACGGAAAGTGGTGAGTGGATTATTGAAGGAGGAGAATATGGTGATAATAGTAGTCGTACTGTGCTTGGAAATGGTATTCCTACAATGAGAGCAGGGTTTACAGCTGCATTATCCTACAAAAATTTTGATTTGACAGTATCACTTCGCGGAGCATTTGACTATCAGATATTAAATCAATATCGTATGTTGTATGAAACATTTGAAAAGGGAACGCAATTTAATTATCCGAAAACCTTATTGGATAAGGTTTATGGACAGTATGTAAGGAAGTCACCGGCTTATGTAAGTTATTATATTGAAAATGGTGATTATGTGAAGATTGATAATGTAACATTAGGATATAATTTCAAGCTGAAGTCTTCGGTTCTGCAAAATCTGAGGGTTTATCTTTCGGGGTTGAACCTTTATACATTTACCGGATATAAAGGTGTAGATCCGGAAGTCAATTTCAACGGACTGACTCCGGGTATGGATTATTATACCGGATATCCAACAACGAGAACATTTTCACTTGGAGTAAAAATAGAATTTTAATACTGAATGACAATGAAAAGAACAAAGATTATATGCGGTCTGATGCTCTCCTTGATTGGTTTTAGCTCATGTACCGATCTGACCGAGAATGTTTATGACCAACTTACGGCAGATGAATATTTCAAGGGATTTACGGATAAAGATGTGCCCGGAGCGTTAGGGAAAGTCTATAATGACTTGAAAATGTTATATGGTGGCTTCGATGCTCATACGGCTGGTTGTTATCTATATACGAATGAAGAATGCTCAGACTTATGGGTGACTCCAAAACGTGGAGGCTCTTGGTATGATGGTGGAATTTATTTTCGGTTGAATCAACACAAGTGGCTTTATGACGATGCTCATTTCTTGGGTAATTGGCGCAGGGCTTATACAGCTATTAATAATTGTAACCGATTGTTATTCGAATTTGCCAATGCGGGTGTCAATAATGATATGGTTATGGCAGAGCTTAAGGTAGCGCGCGCCTTTTGGTATTATATACTTATAGATATGTTTGGCAATATTCCATTGGTGACTCAATACGATACTCCGGAAGGATGGTTGCCTGAAACTTCAAAACGTGCGGATGTGTTTCAGTTCATAGTAAGTGAAATTTCTCAAAATATGGAACATTTGGCCGATAAAAGCTATGGCCGTTGGGATAAGAATGCTGCTTCCATGTTATTGGCAAAGGTTTATTTAAATGCGGAAATATGGGAAGGAAAGGGAGTTACTTATTGGGATGAAGTGATAGGATTGTGTGATGACATCATTGGCTCACATCAATATCAGTTGGAGGCTGATTATAAATCTCCTTTTGTGACTAATAATGAGGATTCGCCTGAAATTGTAATGGGAATCAGTAATGATGATATTTATGATGGAGAAGGTACTTTCCTTCCTCACTTGTGGACGCAACATTGGAAATATCAGTATCATGCTGCTACTGTTACAGGCTTTTGGGGTGGCTGTTGCGCTACACCTGAGTTTGCTAATAGTTATCACCCTGATGATAAACGATTTGAAAAATCATGGATGATTGGTCAATTGTATGATAATACAGGGCAGTTTGGTACACCGGGTGCTCCTATGTATTGCGATCCTTGGGACCCTCGTGATGCGGGAAAATTGCTTTGTTACACAAAAGAAGTACCTTTGTTCGAGGGGGATGATATACCGACTACAGGTGAACAGACAGGGGCTCGTCTTAATAAATATGAAGTAAAAAAAGGTGCCTTGAATACGCTGGCTAATGATTTTGTGTTATTCCGTTACGCTGATGTCTTTTTTATGAAAGCTGAAGCAATGTATCGCAAAGCAGGAAAAGTAGCCACTCAGGACATCGTTGATCTTATAAATGACGTTCGTAAACGTGCTTTTACCGATTTTACAGGTGATAAGGTCTTGAAAGTTTCCGAATTGAATGATGATCGCTTTTTACAAGAATACGCTTGGGAATTTTGTCAGGAAGGTCATAGACGTCAACAACTGATCCGTTTCGGACAGTTTACTACCAAGAAATGGTTCTTGCATGATTCCAGTGATTCTTATCGCAACTTGTTCCCCATTCCGCGTGAAGAACGTTTGGCGAATCCGAAGTTGGAACAAAATCCAGGTTATCCAACTAATTGATGAATGTTATAAACTTGTATGAAGATGAAAACAATGAAAATAAAGAGCTATTTATGGTTGCTGGCATTGACTGCATTCTTCTCCTGTAGTGATGATACAACGGCGCAAAATCCGATTGTGCCGCCTGTTGAACCGCCAGTTGAAGAGGAAACGTTTGTGGATATTTGTAATTTCGAGACTACACTCATTTCATTTCATACCAATGACCAATTGAAATATAATATTGTTGATAATCCGTATAAAGAGGGTATCAATGTAAGTAACAAATGTGGAAAGGTTGTTTCTGCAGGTGATATGTGGGAACTGATTTGGTCTGATCCGTTAACGAAAAAGTTTGATTTTACGAAAGATGGTGCTTGTTTTAGCATGCAGGTACGTTCTCCCAAAGTAGGTGGTCATATTTTCTTTAAACTTGAAAGTTCGTTGGGGGCAGACGCTAAGGAAGTCTCGAACGTGGTTTCTAAAGTTGCTGATGAATGGGAAACATTGGAATTTGATTTCTCGTTATTGAATCTGCCGGATAATGTCTATGATAAAGTGATTATACTTTTTGATGCCGGTGAAACTGGTTCGGGGGAAGAGTGGTATTTTGATAATATTCGCCAAAAGACAGGTGTGAAAACAGAGCCGGAACCGGAGCCGGGTGAAAAACAATATATTAATTATTGTAATTTCGAAACTTCACTTGTCACATTCCGTACCAATGACCGGCTAGAGTATAGCATTGTGGATAATCCTCATATGAGCGGTATAAATACGAGCAGTAAGTGTGGAAAAGTCGTTGCGGCAGGTGACCAATGGGAACTTATCTGGTCAGAACCTGTTACGTCCAGATACAATTCAAAGTTTAATTTTTCTAAGAATGGCGGACGTTTTACGGTAAAAGTCTATTCTCCTAAAGTGGGGAGTCCTGTTTATTTCAAATTGGAGAGTACCGGTGGAGCGGATAGTAAAGAGATACAGAATGTTAAGACAACGGTAGCTAATCAATGGGAAACATTGACTTTTGACTTTAGTTCATGGAATCTTCCTGATGAGACTTATGATAAAATTGTACTTGTTTTTGATGCCGGCAATGTAGGTGGGGTAGGAGATGTATATTATTTTGACGATATTATCGGACCTAATAATGAGGCTGAACAGTTATTAACCCGTTATGAGGCCAACCCTGTGTTGACATATAAAGGGGCTGAACGTTGGATGTGCGAACATATTGCCAATGCTGCAATTCTGTCTCCGGCAGAATCACCTGATGGAAATTGGTGGATGTATGCAAGAGGGAGCGGCTATGATGCAATGAATGAGTATCATGACCAGATTGGACTTTTTCGACAGAATGTGAACTCATTTAATCCTGTTGGAGGTTGGGAAGCATATCCGACTAATCCGGTTATTCCACATGGGGCAAAAGGTACTTGCGATGAACTGCATTTACTTGATTGTGCGCCGGTAATGGGGGGAGATGGGCGACTGTATTTTTACTATCAGGCAGTACGGGGTACATCAGATGCGGATCGTTGTGGATCGCTGGCGTGTCGATATTCGGTAGATGGTGGATATACATTTAGTGATGCTATTATGCTACGTGATGGGGTAGGATGCAGTGACGCTATATTTTATGATGGAAAATACTATATATTCTATGGCTACGGTTATGATAATGGTTCACATATGAAAATTGATTGTGCTATTACCACGGACCCGCTGAACTTTGATAATGCTGAAATTCGAACAATACTTACTCCGGGAGGTGGACCGGCCAATCACGATTGTATGACAGTGAATGGCTCTCGTATATTTCGTTTAAAAGATGTGAACAAATGGTTTATGGTTTATCAGGGAAGTACACGGCATTTTGACTTTCCGGAACGCTTTCATGTGGCTTATTCTGATGATCTATTGAATTGGACAAAGGTAAATAATACAAAACCATTCTTTAAAAGAGGAGAAGCTGAAACTTGGGATCAGGGGGGGATATGGTTTGGAGAGGTCTTGGAATACGGAGATAAGTTATATATGTATTATGAAGGTTGGGGATGCGAAGGTGCGGTGCCAGATCGTGACTATCCATATTTTGGTGGCGGTCATTCTACTACAGGTTGTGCTTTTGTTGCGAAGAGTGAGTTCTTGGAATGGTGCGGCTTGAACTGAAAAGTTTAATGAAAGTATGTTTGAACGCCGGATATACTGATAATAAGGGTCAGTTATCCGGCGTTTAAATATTGTCATCCTGTAAGATAACGATACTTTATTTCAGATGCTTCTTTATCCAAAGCAAGTGCCCGTATTCGGTATCGTTTGATGTCCAATGGTCATTAATCGGAGTGATCAATGCATATCTACGGATTTTCTGAAGAAATGAATCGTTGCTTTTTCTCCTGTCTTATAAAGCCAATCGGCATGATTGGGAACGGTAATCCAAAGTACATCGCTTCTATAAGGATAGTTCTCGGTTATGGCAGATAATAAACTGATTGACACAGACATACGAATAAAAGTAATTTTTTCATATGCTATTTCTTGTTTCTAGGTACTTCGGCGAAAATAAATATAATCTCGCCTTATTTCGATAATTGGTTATTATCGCAAAGCCTCCACCTCTTCCGGCGTTAAAGGAATCTTCTTGCCTAATCGACGGGCGCCGGTCTCGGTAATCAGATAATCTTCTTCATTGCGGATACCGCCGAAATTTTTATAAGTTTCCACTACGTCGTAGTTGATGAAATCGGTAAATTTCTTTTCCGCTTTCCACATATCGATCAATTCCGGAATAAAGTATATACCCGGTTCTACCGTATGTACAAATCCAGGTTCCAGAGGTATGGCAAGGCGTTGTGACTTGCGGCCGAACTGCGTACTCTTCGGCTGACCGTTGTAGCCTACCCATATTTCTCCCAGATTTTCCATGTCGTGTACATCCAGCCCCATCATGTGGCCTAATCCGTGCGGATAGAACAAGGCGTGCGCACCTTCGCGAACAGCGTCTTCCGTATTGCCTTTCATCAGTCCGAGAGCTTTCATCCCATCAACCATGACACGGGCGGACAATTCATATACATCCATATAAGGAATGCCCGGTCGGAGTGCTTTAACCGATTCCAGATGCATGGCATTCTGTATCTCGTAGACTTCCCGTTGGCGGGGTGTGAATTTCTTGTCGGCAGGAATGGTAGATGACATATCTCCTGCATATCCCGATTCAACCTCCGCACCGGCATCTATTAAAAACAGATCACCCGGTTTTACTTTATTGCCGTGATAATGGTTATGCAAAGTTTGTCCGTTGATGGTAGCGATTGTAGCGAAAGAAAGTTCGCAGTTATTGGACTCCGCTACCCGATTCATTTCCGCCACTACTTCATATTCATACATACCCGGACGAAGTACTTTCATGGCGGTGATATGCATATCGGCAGTCACATTGCAGGCCTTTTCTATCTCTACGATTTCTTCTGCCGATTTATAGTTCCGCTGGGCTACTACGGCACGGATGAATGGAACGGAACCTTCCTGATGTGCAGGGGGAATACCCAGCCAATCCATCAGTTTTAGCTTATGTTCGGGACGGTAAGGAGGCAGATAATGCACAGACTTCCCTTTCTGGACACATTTATGGAGATAGCTGACAATTTCTGCGGATGGCAGTAAGTTAGCCACGCCCACCCGTTCGCATTTTTCATGTAGTGTAGGTTGTGACCCCATCCACACGATGGCATCAATTGATAATTCATCACCGAAAATAATTTCCTTGTCTTCGTCAATATCGATTATTGCCGAAAGTCCTGCACATGACAGTCCGAAATAATAAAGGAAAGTAGAATCCTGACGATAGCGAAAGGTGTTATCTTCGTAATTTAGTCCGCACTCGTCATTTCCTAGAAATAACAAAACTCCGGAGCCTAATTTCTTTTTCAGCAGGGCTCTTCGCTGCATATACGTTTCTTTGGCAAACATATTGTTCTAATTTTAAGTTCGTGCAACAAAGATAACGATTTTTGTGTTATAGGATTAAAAATTATTCCTCTAATCTGTGTAATCTCTGGTTAAAAAGTTACTTTTGTAGCGAGAAACAGAGTAGAAAGCAAAAACGAATATGGCACAAGGTTCCCGTCAAATACAATCGCAGGCGCAACAGCAAATCCAAACGCTCTCGCCTCAGCAGATTCTAGTCGTGAAACTGTTGGAGCTTCCCGCAGTAGAGCTGGAAGACCGTATCCATGCTGAACTGCTTGAAAACCCGGCACTTGAGGAGGGCAAAGAAGAGAATGTCGCAGATGAATATTCCGATGGTGACACTTCCGGAGAGGGTATGGAGAATGATGCCAACGAATACGATTCTTTGAGTGATTATCTCACTGAAGACGATATTCCCGACTACAAACTGCAAGAGAACAACCGATCCAAAGACGAGCAGGCGGAAGATATTCCGTTCTCCGACTCTACCTCTTTTTACGAAATACTGAAAGAGCAGCTTCGTGAACGCAATTTGACAGAACACCAGCATGAACTGGTGGAATACCTGATCGGCTCGTTGGACGATGACGGCCTGCTCCGCAAATCTTTGGAAAGTATCTGTGACGAACTGGCTATTTATGCCGGTATAGAATCTACGGAAGAGGAGCTGGAAGAAGCACTCTGCATCTTGCAGGATTTCGATCCGGCAGGTATCGGAGCACGTGACCTTCAAGAATGCCTGTTGATACAGATCCGCCGGAAGAAAGAAGAAGGGATGAATCCCGCTCCTATATTGGATATCGAAGAACGCATCATCAGAGATTGTTATGAAGAATTTACCCGGAAGCATTGGGAAAAGATTATAAAAAAGCTGGATGTTGATGAAGAGACATTCAATGAAGCTATCAGTGAGATTACAAAGCTGAATCCCCGTCCGGGAGCTTCTTTGGGAGAGGCTATCGGGAGGAACCTCCAGCAGATAGTCCCCGACTTCATCGTAGAAACGTATGATGACGGTACTATCAATGTCAGCCTTAATAACCGCAATGTTCCGGAGCTTCGTATGAGCCGTGATTTTACGGAGATGGTGGAGGAACATACCAAGAATAAGGCTAACCAGTCCAAAGAGTCCAAAGAAGCGATGATGTTTCTGAAACAGAAGATGGATGCGGCGCAAGGATTTATAGATGCGGTCAAACAGCGGCAGAATACGTTGATGACTACTATGCAAGCTATCATCGACCTGCAGCGTCCTTTCTTTCTCGAAGGGGACGAATCCCTGCTGAAACCGATGATTCTGAAAGATGTGGCCGAACGCACGGGACTGGATATATCGACCATTTCCCGTGTCAGCAACAGTAAATATGTGCAGACCAATTTCGGTATTTATCCGTTGAAGTTCTTCTTCAGCGACGGATATACGACGGAAGACGGGGAAGAGATGTCTGTCCGCGAGATTCGTAAGATTTTGAAAGAATGTATCGACGGAGAAGACAAGAAGAAACCGTTGACAGATGATGAATTGGCGGACATACTGAAAGAAAAAGGCTACCCCATTGCACGTCGGACAGTGGCGAAATACCGTCAGCAGTTGAATATCCCGGTGGCAAGACTTAGAAAATAATTGATTAATAGATAATTGATAATGGACAGAGAGAAAGAGCATATCATAGCGGATAAGACAATGTTGCAGGTGGCAAGAGTCACTTCGATGGTGTTTACCCCGTTTTCTATTCCGTTTTTGTCATTTCTGGTGTTATTCCTGTTTTCTTATCTCCGCATCATGCCGATGGTATATAAGTTGATTGTATTGGGAATTGTCTATTGCTTTACTATATTGACTCCCACTATAACCATCTTTCTGTTCCGCAAGATCAACGGTTTTGCCCGTCAGGAGCTGGGCGAACGGAAGAAACGTTTTGTACCTATCCTGCTGACTATCATTTCGTATGTATTCTGCCTGTTGATGATGCGTAGGCTGAATCTGCCTTGGTACATGACCGGCATTATTCTGGCTTCTCTCGTAGTCTCCATCATTTGCATAGCAGTAAATCTGAGATGGAAACTGAGCGAGCATATGGCGGGCATAGGCGGAGTGATAGGCGGATTGGTTTCCTTTAGCGCCTTGTTCGGTTATAATCCGGTAGGGTGGCTGTGTCTGTTTATATTGATAGCCGGTGTGCTGGGTTCTGCCCGTATCATTCTGGGACATCATACGCTGGGAGAGGTCATTTCCGGTTTTACGGTCGGCCTGGTATGCGCCCTTTTGGTGCTTCATCCGGTGAGTAATATCTTATTTCGAGTATTTTTATTTTAAAACAGTATAAATCCTAAAAACTAATTATTATGAACTTTCCACAGAATTTGAAGTACACGAACGAACATGAATGGATTCGCGTAGAAGGAGACATTGCATACGTAGGTATCACCGATTATGCTCAGGAGCAATTGGGCGATATTGTGTTTGTGGACATACCGACGGTCGGTGAGTCGCTGGAAGCCGGTGAGGTTTTCGGAACTATCGAAGTAGTGAAAACAATTTCCGATCTTTTCCTGCCGGTAGCAGGTGAGGTGCTGGAACAGAATGAAGCGCTGGAAGAGAACCCGGAACTGGTGAACAAAGACCCATACGGCGAGGGTTGGCTGATTAAGATGAAACCTGCTGATGTGAAGGCGGTAGAAGACTTGCTGGATGCGGAAGGGTATAAAGAAGTGATTAACGGATAAATTAAACATTAAAAATATGACTCCAATTGTAAGTATCATCATGGGCAGTACGTCCGACCTTCCAGTTATGGAAAAGGCCGCACAACTGCTGAATGATATGCATGTACCGTTCGAAATGAACGCGCTTTCCGCTCACCGCACGCCTGAGGCTGTGGAAGAGTTTGCTAAGAATGCCCGTACTCGTGGCATTAAAGTAATTATCGCTGCTGCCGGAATGGCTGCCGCCCTTCCCGGTGTAATCGCGGCTAACACTACACTTCCTGTAATCGGAGTGCCGGTGAAAGGCTCCGTGCTCGATGGTGTGGACGCGCTTTATTCCATCATTCAAATGCCTCCGGGCATTCCTGTAGCCACTGTTGCTATCAACGGAGCGATGAATGCAGCTATTCTGGCCATTCAGATGCTTGCTTTGAGTGATGAAAAGCTGGCGGAAGCATTTGCTGCTTACAAAGAAGGACTGAAAAAGAAAATCGTAAAAGCAAACGAAGAACTGAAAGAAGTCAAGTTTGAATATAAAACGAACTAATGGATCTATTCAATTATTTTCGGAGGGAAACTACCGAAGTGAATATTGGGGCCGTACCGTTGGGTGGCCCCAATTCTATTCGTATCCAGTCGATGACCAATACGTCTACGCAGGATACGCAGGCTTGTGTGGAACAGGCGAAACGTATTGTCGACGCGGGTGGTGAGTATGTCCGTCTGACGACGCAAGGTATCAAGGAAGCGGAGAACCTGAAAAATATTAATATAGGTTTGCGCAGTCAGGAATATATGGTTCCGTTGGTTGCCGATGTACACTTTAATCCGAAAGTTGCCGATGTGGCAGCCCGATATGCGGAAAAGGTACGCATCAATCCGGGGAATTATGTAGACGCTGCACGTACTTTTAAGAAGCTGGAATATACCGACGAAGAGTATGCGCAGGAAATACAGAAAATTCATGACCGCTTTGTGCCTTTTCTGAATATCTGTAAAGAGAATCACACGGCTATCCGTATCGGTGTGAACCACGGCTCTTTGTCCGACCGCATCATGTCCCGTTATGGTGATACGCCCGAAGGCATGGTAGAGTCTTGTATGGAGTTTCTTCGCATTTGTGTTGAAGAGAACTTTACCGATGTGGTTATTTCCATCAAAGCGTCCAATACGGTTGTCATGGTGAAAACCGTCCGTCTGTTGGTAGCTGTGATGGAGAAAGAAGGGATGGCTTTCCCGTTGCATCTTGGAGTGACAGAGGCCGGAGACGGTGAGGACGGACGTATCAAGTCCGCTCTCGGCATTGGTGCGCTGTTGGCTGACGGACTGGGGGATACTATACGGGTATCTTTGAGTGAAGCTCCCGAAGCGGAAATTCCTGTTGCCCGTAAGTTGGTGGACTATATACTGTTGAGGCGGAATCATCCTTATATTCCCGGATTGGAAGCGCCTGGATTTAACTATTTGTCGCCCGAACGCCGTAAGACGCGGGCTGTCCGCAATATAGGAGGTGAACACGTGCCTGTGGTCATTGCCGACCGTATGGACGGGAAAAACGAAGTGAATCCGCAATTTACTCCGGACTATATTTATGCCGGACGTGCTTTGCCCGAACAACGGGAAGAAGGTGTGGACTATATTCTTGATGCGGACGTATGGACCGGAGAAGCCGGTACTTGGCCTGCTTATAATCATCAGCAACTGCCGTTGATGGGAGGATGTAATGCGGAACTCAAATTCCTGTTTATGCCTTATATGGCACAGACAGATGAAGTGATTGCCTGTCTGAAACAACATCCCGAAGTGGTTGTCGTTTCTCAAAGCAACCATCCGAACCGTTTGGGCGAACATCGTGCGTTGGTACATCAACTGATGACAGAGGGGCTGCAAAATCCGGTTGTTTTCTTCCAGCATTATGCGGAGGATGATGCGGAGGACTTGCAGATAAAAGCTGCGGCGGACATGGGGGCTCTGATCTTTGACGGGCTTTGTGACGGAATCTTTATATTCAATCAAGGTAACCTCAGTCATGCGGTAATTGATGCGACGGCTTTCGGAATCTTGCAGGCGGGACGTACCCGTACTTCAAAGACGGAGTATATCTCTTGTCCCGGTTGCGGACGTACACTCTACGACTTGGAAAAGACGATTGCCCGTATCAAGGCGGCTACTTCACACTTGACAGGACTGAAAATCGGCATTATGGGATGTATCGTAAATGGTCCCGGTGAGATGGCGGATGCGGACTACGGCTATGTCGGTGCGGGACGGGGTAAGATCAGCCTGTATAAAGGGAAAGTCTGTGTAGAAAAGAATATTCCGGAAGAAGAAGCGGTGGAAAGGCTGCTGGAGTTTATCCGGAATGACAGGAAAGAAAACTCCTGATAGCATTTTCTGTGGAGTATATCTGTGTGACTAATAAAAACGATAATGGAAGATAATTTTGACTATGGGGCAGTACCATACAATTTTGCCCACTGCTTTAATGACAGGTGTCCGAAAGGAGAAAAATGTTTGCGTCATTTGGTGGCGGTGCACAGTACCGATCTGCATTCCATCATTTCTGTGGTAAATCCGAAATGTGTTCCGGAAGAGGTGAACATCTGTCCGTTCTATAAGCCGGTTCGGAAGATACGGGTCGCTTGGGGAGTTACCCATTTGCTGGATACAGTTCCGCATCGGGATGCAGTGTCCTTGAAGAATATGTTGCTAGGGCATTTCGGCCGTGCCATGTATTATCGCTTTTATCGTAAGGAGAAATATATTGCTCCCGAACAACAAGAATACATTTGTCGGCTGTTTCGTCAGAAAGGTATTACGGAAGAACCTGTGTTCGACTCCTACACAGAAGAATTTGAATGGTAATCATCTGCCATCCTACACCGGATGGTATGTATCCTGTTGAATGACAGTGAGTTGACGGGGCGTAAGATAGGGGTTGCAGATGGGTGTAGGATAAAGTATCCTACACCCATCTGTTCCTTTATTATGAAAGCCTTACTACATGATAAACACTCCCGTGTTTCGTGCGTTTTGAAGGAATCTCATGCTTGCGAAGCACCCGTCCGAACACACTTACCCGCTTGTTGGACAGAGGAATAGCACTGTTCCTGCCAACCTCATCCAGAATCTCTGCCGGGGAAAGCCATTCACCGACTTCCTCCTCTTTGGCGGCACGGAAATAACGGTAAAACAGTTGCTCCTCTAGTGAAACCTGTTCAAACTCACGGTTACTCTCGGTCATAATCCGCTCTTCGGCCGGATCAAACCAATAGCGTTCGCCATGATCCAACTCATACATGGCTTGTACGTACAGTTGTTCATAGTCTATCGCCCGATTGGTATCTATTGTCCCCAACACTTCGATACAGATGAAACGACGGCTGCCCGTAGGGTCGGTCAAAAGATCTTTCTGATTGCTCGTGGCGATAAAAGAAGCATAACGGCGCAGCTCCAGCACGGCGGTAGCGTGAGGCTTGCGTATATTAACGATGGGCTTTTGCAGAATATGTTTCAGAAATCCCTGTTGCGTAGCACTTATCTGATCGAACTCGTCAATGTTGATGAGCGCAAACCGGTTCAGATAAAGTTCGGCGTCTTTCTTTTGCGAGAAGTCAATGCTATCCGTATAGTAAACACGTATGGCAGGAGGGATGAGGCTGCGGCAGAATGTGGACTTACGTGTGCCTTGTGCGCCCACCAATAGCGGAGAAACGTTGTTCGCGTGCATTTTATCTGTACCTCTCCAATGAACGACCATGTTCAGAAACCACCGGTGAAACAGCTCCACCCAATGCGGATTTCCGCAAGGCACTGTTTGTGCCAGTTTGCGGATGCGGTCCTTTCCATCCCAGCCGGGGAGATGGTAAAGAAAATCTTCCAGCGGATTGAATACCGGCACACGATTCGAATAAATATACCGGTTGATATCCCGGTCCCACAACGGAATACCTTCCGCTTGCGCGTCCAGCGCGATACTGTTCAATATCCGCTTGTCGATCGGGTTGAAATAAAAGCGGAACGAGTTTCGTTCACGATATTCCACTTCCCCTATTTGAGTATTGTAACGGAATTCGTAACGTCTCTTCATAAACTCTTCAGTCTGCATGGCGAGCAGTTGCTCTTTGCCTAAGCTGTTTTTCTTGCCGAAGCCTTCGCACTCTTCATATACATTCCTGATTAACTGCCGGATCAGTGTTTCCTGCCTTTGCAGATAATAATGGTAGACCGTGCGTTTCAACGTCTCTTCTTCGGGAATGCCCGAATAGAAGCAGTTGGCGGCAAGTCGTGTCACTATGGCTTGAAAATCATTTTCTTTGGGACGTGCTCCGTCATTTTCCGCTTTATAAATTTCTTCGCGTGTCTTTTTCAGAGCGGCTTCGAAGAGCATGAATGCCGCCCGCTCCGTATCATATCCCGGAACGGCACGTGTCAAGGGTGATTTTTCCGAGCGTACTGCTTCCCGATAGGACAGCTCTTCGGGCATCCCGGCGGGTTGCGACAGATAGAACGGTACGGAGTCGGGGCGGTACTTCAGGTCCGGATCGAATGACAACCGTGAAAACTGTTCCAGCGAAGGTGCTTTGAGTAAGATATTGAACTGCATCTGCGGCTGATAACATTTCACAGCCAACTGATAGGCGTGCGCATGGAACATTTCCGCCTCTTCTCTCTTTTGCGGGAGAGAACCGTCCGGACGGGTAAACCGGACCCAGATTTTTACGGTTCGCTCGCTTGAGCCTGTAAAGGTGCAGAATGTCTGAGGTTGTTCCCAAGCCCGCTTTTTTACGAATGCGATCTCCGATTTTCCGGAAAGCGGACCGACGGTCAATTCTACTATTCCGTTATAGCTTTTCATTTGTTTCCCCCCTTCTGTCCGGCGGAAATCGGCGGCGGGTAGAATCTTGGGTAACTTGTCTGCTCCGTAGCAGCGTTCATCGGGTAGGGTATACTTGAGCATTTCTCTGAAAACGGTAACCGGTCGTGCCTTGATTTCAGTTTTTGTTTTTTCTATCCATGTTTCTATGTCCATTGTGGTGAGGGCAGTAGTCTCTTCTTTGTCTCTTAACTGAGTAATTTTCATGAATTGTTTTTTGTTTGAAATATCCTATAAAGGTAGTATATTTCTTCTGTTCATGCAAGAAAACTCGTTGTTATATAGGTCCTTTGTAGAAATCTCCGGTCGAATGTTCCTGTTGTTCTTTATTCTTTTGTTTCATAGGCGTTTGAAACACTCTATTCCATGTGGTGAAACATTCTGTTTCACGGCGGTAAACACTTTGTTTCACGCTGGCGAACATATTGTTTCACGCTGATGAAACGCCACTCTATGCCGTATGTTTAGGGTGAAACGTATAGTCGTTTTAGTCGAATCGTGTGGTCGTATGGGGCGAATCGTATAGTCGTATTGGGTGACAGATACGTATATCCTACACCATCTGTCACCTGTATCCTACACCTGCTTAATTTGTTGTTGTTCAGTGAAATAAGTTGTAGATGGTGTAGGGTGGCAGATGTTTTTCATATTTCATCGGACCTTTCAGCAGTATAAGATAATTAATATTAAATGATGTAACGGAAAACTTGATTATTTTTGTATAATATGTATATTTGCTTGATTTATATATTCATTTCGGTAAGCAAATATGTAAATAAGGGTTTAAGTCTTTATATGTAATGTAATAGGATGATAATGAAAAAGCTTAGTTTTTATTTGTTAGTTGCGGGTGCTCTGTTAACAGGCAGCTGTTCTGATGATTCAATCGGCGAGCAAATCCCCGATGGTGGAACTTCTATTCCTACGGTATCAAAAATTACTTCAGTTTTCACCAATGGAACGAATCTGAGCATTGGACAGAAGCAAAGTGATACACGTGGTGGAGGAGCTCTTGTTGTAGGTGAAGAGGAAACTCTTTGTGCCAAATATGATGTGGCTGCCGGATTTCAGTCAAACGGCACAGTGCCCTACATAAAAGTATCAGTACACGTCTATCAAGAGTGTGCCAGTGAGTGTGAGAAATTACGTCTTACATTTAAAGATATCGAACATCTTGAATGCAAAGCCGATGACTTTGCTATCCGTTCTACAGATGGAACTTATCTTGATGGTTGCTATGGAGTTGATGCAGAGGGAAATAAAATCAACGAATATAAATACGGCAACTTGTCGGTTTCCGGTGATTTTGATATTATTATCGGTGGTCTTGACAATCTTTATGAAGGTAATAAGCAGGGCGGTGATGAAGAACCGGTGATTAATACTTTCGAAGTGTGGATTTGGCCGCAGAATACCGCAGGGCATACTTGGACGGAAGTAGAACTTGAAGCTTTGGCTGACAGTCACGATCCGTTAATGTGCGTAAAAAGCAGTACTCCTGAAGATCCTCATCCGGGCAAAGATATGGGTAAAATTATCTGGTCTGAAGAGAATATCGAAGGTTACTATGCATGGGGTGAGATTTTCACAGGGAAAACGATTGACCATCCCGGAGACAATGAGAATACCTCGTTTACGTATGGGGATGTAACTTATAAGAACGATGCATCTTATTATCCATATACCAACAAAGCCGGCAAGAACTACTATAATTACAATAATTACCGTTATTTTGACGGTACGACTAAATTGACCAAATATCAGTGGACGGAAAATAAAGTGTCACAGGACGGAAAGACGCGTCTTGATCCTACGGATGATGTAGCTGTGATGCGTTGGGGAAACGGATGGCGTATGCCGACCAGTGAAGAAATGAACGACTTGTTTAACGGTCCGAATACAATGTGCGTACAGGGTAAAACAAAAGTTAGTCGCTATAACCATGAAACGGGTGAATCTTATGAGGTAGAGGTAGATGCATGGATGGTTACATCAACAATCACCAACAATACTATCGTGTTCCCTAAAACCGGATATTACGGCAGTAATGAAAAAACTGATACGGATAAAAGTATTACTATAAAGGAACTGGATGATGCTTGGTGGCCTTATTCGGGATTGTATTATTGGACAAGTGATTTGTCTACGCAGATTTCTGCAAGTTCTAAACGTCATGGAGGTTACCTTTTTGGCGCCGGTCAAAAGTTAGGATGGTGTGATGAAAGCTTGGCGACAATGGGTTTCGACTACACTCAACTGAACGGTTATGACCGTTGTTTTGGAATGAAAGTCCGTCCGGTAAAAGATAAGTAAAAGTTGATTGATAACACATATTAAAAGGTGTGCCTGTAAAAAAACAAGGTACACCTTTTTTTATAACAAATCCGGAGAGTTGTCGTTCTAATTCAGAAAATGAGTTGGACATAGAAGTCGTATCTGTTTGGAAATGGTTGTTGCGGTAAGGTGAACTGCTGTTGTATGATAATTTGCAACTTTGTTGCACGAATCATTCGCTATCTTTGCAGCAACTAAAAGAGAAAATATATGGGACATTGCAGTTGTTGTGCACACGGACACGGGTGTGCGTCTGAAAAGGAAATTGGAGTTAAGAGGTCTGTATTTCAAGAATATTGGAAAGTCGGACTTTCATTTATATTGCTGATAGCCGGTATCGCGATGAATGCTTTGGATGTGGCATTTTTCCAGAAGGAATATGTTGCTTTGGCCTGGTATGTCATAGCTTATCTCCCGGTAGGGATTCCTGTGATGAAAGAGGCTTGGGAAAGCATGAAGGAACGCGATTATTTCAGTGAGTTTACTTTAATGATTGTGGCTACAATCGGTGCGTTTTATATAGGCGAGTATCCGGAAGGGGTGGCTGTAATGCTGTTCTATACAGTCGGAGAGCTATTTCAGGAGAAAGCGGTTGATAAAGCGAAACGTAATATTGGCGCTCTCTTGGATGTGAGACCGGAAAAAGCTTTGGTGCTGAGAGATCATGAATTGATTGTAGAGAGCCCGAAGAATATCAAAGTCGGTGAGATAATTGAAGTAAAAGCAGGTGAGCGGGTACCTCTGGACGGAACGATGGAGAGTGAGGTCGCTGCATTCAATACAGCGGCGCTAACGGGTGAAAGTGTGCCGCGCAATATTCGGAAAGGAGAGGAAGTACTTGCCGGAATGATTGTGACGGATAAGGTTATTCGTATAAAGGTGACAAGACCTTTTGATAAAAGTGCGCTTGCCCGGATATTGGAACTGGTTCAGAACGCTTCCGAACGGAAAGCACCGGCAGAATTGTTTATTCGGAAGTTTGCGCGTGTCTACACCCCGATTGTAATAGGGATGGCAGTATTAATCGTTCTTCTGCCATTTGTCTATTCATTGTTTGGCACGCATTTTGTATTTACATTTAATGATTGGTTGTACAGAGCTTTGGTTTTTCTCGTAATTTCGTGTCCATGCGCTTTGGTGGTGAGTATCCCATTGGGATATTTTGGAGGTATCGGAGCCGCATCCCGGCTTGGCATCCTGTTTAAAGGCGGGAACTATCTGGATGCTATTACGAAAATCAATACAGTTGTATTCGATAAAACAGGGACTCTGACAAAAGGAACGTTTGAGGTGCAGGAATGTAAACCGGTGTTCGGTACTGCGAAAGAAGAGCTGATCCGCTTGATAGCTTCGGTAGAACGAAATAGCACACATCCGATAGCTAAAGCCATTGTGGAATATGCGAAACAACAGAATGTAGAACTGGTGTCAACCTCTGATACGAGAGAGTTTGCCGGTTTTGGTCTGGAGGCGACGGTTGACGGAAATACTGTGTTGGTCGGAAACAGTTGGCTGTTGTCCAAATTTAATATTGCATATCCGGCAGAATTGTTGAAGATAACCGATACGGTTGTGGTCTGTGCCATCGGAACTAACTATGCCGGTTATTTGTTATTAGCTGATACGCTGAAAGACGATGCGAAAACAGCGATTGATAACCTAAAAGCGTTGAATATTGAAAACATTCAGATATTGTCCGGTGATAAACAAAGTATTGTTACTAACTTTGCTGAAAAGCTAGGTATATCGAAAGCGTATGGAGACTTGCTGCCGGAAGGGAAAGTGCGACATCTGGAAGAACTGCGGCAGGATGAGGCTAATCAGATAGCGTTTGTAGGCGATGGCATGAATGATGCGCCCGTATTGGCGTTGAGCCATGTCGGTATCGCTATGGGTGGCTTGGGTAGTGATGCGGCAATAGAAACCGCTGATGTGGTGATTCAGACAGACCAGCCGTCTAAGGTGGCGGAAGCTATAAAGGTAGGAAAACTGACGCATCGGATTATCTGGCAAAATATTACGCTTGCATTCGGAGTGAAACTGTTAGTGCTGATATTGGGAGCGGGTGGAATCGCTACTCTTTGGGAAGCCGTTTTTGCGGATGTCGGTGTGGCGTTGCTTGCTATTATGAATGCTGTAAGAATACTGAAAATGATAAAATAGGAGAGAATATGGAAGAGAATATTTATTTGGATAAGTTGGCGCGGAGAGATATCAAACCGACGGCGATAAGGCTTCTCATACTGAAGAATATGATGGAAGTCGGGCGTGCGGTATCATTGCTCGATTTGGAAACGTTATTGGATACGGTTGACAAGTCGACTATATCCCGGACAATCGCTCTCTTTTTATCGCATCACCTGATACATAGTATAGATGATGGAAGCGGGTCGTTGAAATATGCTGTTTGTGATAATTCCTGCAATTGTGTAGTTCAGGATTTACATTCGCATTTCTATTGCGAGAAATGTCACAGGACATTCTGCCTGGAAGGCACGCATATTCCGGTCATTGATCTGCCGAAAGGATTTGCACTGCATAGTATAAACTATGTGTTGAAGGGCGTTTGTCCGGAATGTTCTTCCCTGCCTGTGTCGCACTCATAAACAAAATAAGCCGGAACTCCGATATAGAAAATATCGTTCAGTTCCGGCGTTATACTAATATTATCCGTTTAATGGATGTTTGGATTTAATGTATGCCAGTCTTTGATGGCTGGGATGATTCCCATTTCAATGACTTCGTCGCGGAGCTTGCACAAATGTTCGTAGCTCTTTTCCAATTCTTCCTGTTCGGCAGGCGTTCCCGCTACTTCCTTATAAGTAATGCCATCTTTGGTGATCGAAGTTTCCATTGCCATCATGATATGATCGAACTTCCCGTTTGAGACATAGGTTCCGGCAGGCCAGCGGAAAGGTTGTCCTCCCATAGCGGCGGCAATCATTTCGATGGAAAGATAGGCCGGACTCTGGAAAGAAGAACGTCCGCGCAGGTCGATGATATGTTTTCCACCTTGTATGACGCGTACTTTCAGTTCTTCCCATTCGTTCAATGGCAGGCGGGTGGTACCGATAAAGTCAGTCAGCGGTTCTCCCTTTATTTTTGTTGTAGAGGCAAATACTGCCATTTGCTCGCCATGACCGCCGTAAGTGCGGCAATTCTGAATGTCGGAAGCGGGGATATGGAAGTATTTCACCAATTCGTTTTGTAGGCGGGTGCTGTCCAATGCGGCGAGGGTGGAAACTTGTGAAGGTTTCAGACCTGAATATAATAAGGTAATCAGCCCGGTGATATCCGCAGGATTGAAAATGACTACGATGTGCTTTACATTCGGGCAATATTGGCGAACGTCTTTGCCGAACTGAGCGGCAATTTCTGCATTACCTTTCAGCAAATCTTCACGAGTCATGCCAGCCTTGCGGGCTGCTCCACCGGAAGATACGATATAAGAAGCTCCGGTCAACGCTTCCTTGATGTCGGAGGTATAAGTGAGGTTGACGCCTTCAAAGCCACAGTGATACAGTTCTTCCGCCACTCCCTCCAAAGCCGGGGCGAATGGATCGTACAGACAGATATTCGGAGTCAGTTTCATCATCATGGCTGTTTGCGCCATATTAGAGCCGATCATTCCGGCAGCTCCCACAATTGTAAGTTTCTCGTTAGTCAGAAATTCCATAAAGCTTAATATATTTAAAGGTGAATAACTTTTTCATTTCTTTTTGCCGTTACAAAGTTAACATATTGCGAGCCTGATTGTTCATTGCAAATAGTTTTACCCGATAACGAAAAGTTATAGTGCTTGGAAGGGTAGTTCTGTTCAAAATAGATTATCTTTGATGCAGATAAGAAATTTCTCTGTATCTCGTTACAAAGTTAGAAAAGTTTTATTTCAATGTAGATAGCTATATATCATAGTCATTTCATTTTGCAAGTAAACCAAGAAATAACTGTCCACGTTCTGTTAGCCGGAACTTCTGAGCAGGATGGTTAGGTTTCTCAGGGATAGTTCTTTCAATCAGGTTGTGGGCAATCAGTTTTTGAATAATTTTATTCAATTGTCCCGATACTTTCTTTTGTCCCAATGCAAGGGATATACCTTGCCTTGATAAAGCATTACTTGCTATACAACGCAATACCTCTGAATACAATGTCGTCTTTTGTAACTCTTGCTGTAACTCTTGCTGTAACTCTTGCTGTAACTCTTGCTGTAACTCTTTTATCCGCTCTGCATTCAGCAGATAATCCAGCCTCACAAACTGTAACTGAAACGACAACCCCACTTCTTGCCAACGAAGTTCGATATTAGGATATTCTTTCAGTTCATCCGCTATCAGTTTTAAACCATTGCCCCATTGGTCTATAATTCCGAGTCGCTTGAAAATCGGTGCGATAACTTTATTTCGTGCATCGCTCTGGCGGCTTTCCATCGCAGCGTAGTCAATGGATGGTGGTAGAAGTCCCGGACTGGTTATCTCTACCATATCATCATAGATTGCAATCTTAACGTCCTTTCCTGTGAGAGAATAATCCCGATGAACCACCGCATTACGAATCGCCTCACGTATTGCCTTAACAGGGTACTCCCAACGAGAGACAGTGTACACTCCCTCAACGGTCGCTCCTTTATTGATATGACGTAACACAAAGTTGTACGCTTCCTCTGCTTGTGTGGCAATATTGGTCGTAATACTCTTTTGGTCTATAAAATCGTCAATACTAACGCCCTTAAAACGAGCACACTCCACCTTTGCATAGTGAAACAGTGAGTTTCGCAAAGGGTCGTCAGAGAATAGAATCAACGCATTGGTTGGATATTCTACTCCTTGCATATCTTTAACCAAATCTAATTTCCTTAACGCTTGGTTAGATAATTCTTCCCCTGTTTTCTCCTTGAATATAGCCTTAAAGCCATCTATATTCAAATCATTTACAGTCTTATCGGGTATAACTTCGCTATCAAAAGAGATATTTCGTCTCCGACGTTCCAATTCCGAGATGATAGCTTCATCCGCAGGTCGATTGGTCGAGCCTACACGAATAAATGTCCCTTGTAACTTACCTTTCTCTTTGAGATAATAAGGTGGCATACTACCTCTGAAAACAGTCACCTGAATCAAGTGTTTGTTTTCTTCGCTTATAAATTTTATCTCCGGCAATATCGCAGGATAGCAACGGTCGAAAATAATATTACTTATTTTCTCCTCGATAGCCACCAACTTGTCCTCATCCAATCCTATCACTTCACGAGGATCATCTGCCACACCAATATACAGGTCGCCACCTGCATCATTGGCAAATGCCACAACCGTTTTAGCCAAATCGGAATGCTCCGGCAACTCTGCCTTAAATTCCAATCTACGCCCTTCGGGCTGGTTAAGTATCTCTTTTATGTTCATACTTCTGTTGTTCTTCTTTGTAATAAACTTTATAGAGTTTGCCTTTCTTATCTTCTCCTTGTTCGATTAGCTGTCTATCACCATGAATATAGATATGGAAATTCCTTGATTTTGCTTATATCGTCTATTAGATTTCAAATATAGGAAATTATTTTGAATAATAATGAACAATATTTCTTAAATGAAAAGGCCGTGACCTAAACCGCTATTCATCAGTCTTATTACTGCGTTCTACCCTAAGTCTCGATTATATTTCCTATCTTTGCAATGGATATAAATATGATAGTGTATAAATAGGAAAAATATGAATATCGAATTAGGAAAGTTCAATCAGCTTGAAGTTGTGAAGGAGGTAGACTTCGGCGTATATCTTGATGGAGGGGAAGAAGGTGAAATTTTATTGCCTACCCGCTATGTGCCCGAAGATTGTAAGATAGGGGATATCTTGAATGTGTTTCTCTATCTGGATATGGATGAAAGGCTGATTGCTACTACGCTGACTCCGTTTGTGCAGGTAGGACAGTTTGCTTGTCTGGAAGTGTCTTGGGTGAATCAGTACGGGGCTTTTCTGAATTGGGGACTGATGAAGGATTTGTTCGTACCGTTCAGGGAACAGAAGATGAAGATGCAGGTTGGACGGAAGTATGTGGTTCATGCGCATCTTGATGAAGAAAGTTACCGTATTGTGGCCTCGGCAAAGGTAGAACGTTATCTGTCGAAGGAGAAACCGGAGTACGCTGCGGGGGAAGAGGTAAATATTCTTATCTGGCAGAAAACAGACTTGGGCTTTAAGGCAATTATAGATAATAAATATAGCGGCTTACTGTATGAGAATGAAATATTCAGTTCGATAGAGACCGGAATGGAGATGAAGGCTTTTGTGAAACAGGTGCGTGAGGATGGAAAGGTGGATTTGATTCTTCAGAAACCGGGCTTTGAAAAGGTCGATGATTTTGCGAAGACATTGCTTGATTATATCAAAGAGCAGGGAGGATGGATTCATCTGAACGACAAGAGTCCTGCGGAAGATATTTATGATACGTTCGGTGTGAGTAAGAAAACCTTTAAGAAAGGAGTAGGCGATTTGTATAAGAAACGTCTGATTGCCTTGCATGAGGATGGCATTGCTTTGGTGGAATCCTAAATAGAATAGGGAAATCCCTATGCACGAATAGAGGGAATCATTGGGGTGGGGAGTTTTCTCACCCTATTTTTGTACTATCAGATTAGAGATATTAATAATAAAAACTGGATAAGTATGCGTAAGATTGTAATAAGTTTCTGTATCCTACTCGCTGCTCTCTCTTTAAAGGCTCAGACTGTAAGTGGAATCCGTATTGATGGCGGAGATACCCCGATTCTTGTATATTTTGGAGGAAACCAGATGTGTCTGCCGACTACAACATGTTTTGTCGCTAACTTGAAATCAGGATATTACACCGTTGAAGTGTATGCTACACGCTCTGCCCGTCCGGGAGAGAGGGTATGGAAAGGGAGGCGGTTATATAATGAACGTATTTATTTTGATGGGAATAGCGTGAAAGAGATTTACGTGGATGGACGTGGAGAGATTCGTCCCAGTAGGCCTGGCCGCCCCGGACAAGAGGGATATTGTCCAGATAATGGTCAATATGACAGAGTGATGAGTGAGAGACTTTTTAAGAAGTTTCTCAGTGAGGTGAAGAAAGAACCTTTTAAGGATGACCGCATGGAGATGATTAAGACGGCGTTGGCCGGTTCGGATTTTACTTCCGGACAATGTCTTGAATTGACGCGACTTTATACTTTTGATGATGACCGGATGGAGATTATGAAGATGATGTATCCGCGTATCGTTGATAAAGGGGCTTTCTTTACAGTCATTGCTACGCTGACATTTTCGTCTAACAAGGATGAGATGAATAAGTTTGTGCAAAGCTACGGCAGACGTCGATAGTGATAAATGATTAAGTGTGGGGGGGTATTGAAATAATAAATGATAGGAGGTTGAATTATGAAGCGGATATTATTTTTACTTTTTGCTATCGGTTTGAGTGCAGGTATGACTGTGATGGCAGGAATGAGTACTAGCAAGATACGTAAGGAAACACGTTTTCTTACAGATAAGATGGCGTATGAACTGAATCTGACCACTCAGCAATATAATGATGCGTATGAGATTAATTACGACTTTATTTATTCGGTCCGTAATATCATGGATTACGTGGCACGTGGTTATGAATGGGCGATGGATGACTATTATGAAGCGTTGGACATCCGTAATGACGATCTTCGTTGGGTATTGAATGATGGGCAATATCGCCGGTTCATGGGAGCCGATTATTTTTATCGGCCGATTTATGTGACCGGAGGAAGATGGAGTTTACGGGTTTATATCAATTATCCGAATCGCGGCTTGTTCTATTTCGGTGTGCCTTATCATTATCATACCTATTGTGGAGCGCACTATCGTCCGCACATTCATCATACCAGCTATTATCGGGGTAGATACAATAATTTTCACCATTATTCTACGCCTCATCGGGTAAGGGATCAAAGAGTATATCACTCTTACCGCCGTTCGGATTTTGGCTCGGTTCGGATTCGTCCGAATTCTTCGGTACGTCCGCATAATGCACCGACACGTCCGGGTAATTCTTACCGTCCGGGAACGACAACAAGACCTGGTAGCAATGTTGCTCCTGATAAAAATAGAAATAGGAATACGAATAGAGTAGGAAGTGATCGTAATTCCGGTCGTCGTCCGGAAACAGGTCCCGGTTCTTCAAGCTCTAATCGCAGATCAACAAGCGGAAGTTCAACTGGCTTCAGTTCCTCCAATCGTGAAAGTGGAAAAACAAGTAACAGTTCGAGAGGAAGTTCAAGTAGACGAAACGATAGTAGTTCCTATAATAGAAATAACAGTTCTGAGAGAAATAACAGCTCTTCCAGTTCCAGTCGTAGTAGCTCCAGTCGCAGTGATT
>OGDP01000233.1_pt1 | contig 59379 bp, 98 predicted proteins | sample 1570441 | NCBI WGS metagenome assembly OGDP01 (sample SAMEA2581961, study PRJEB24529) | metagenome | biome: Human gut stool | place: China | collected 2011
CATAGCCCTTGACGCGGAATTCCAGCGAGCGGAGCAGCAGGCCCGCTTTCTTGGCAGTCAGCGGCATGAAGAACTCGTACTTGGCGGGATAAGTGTCCCACGAAGGAATGTCGCCGCTTTCATTTTTCGCAGTAACAACTTGAATGTTTTGCTGTACAATCCTTGCAGAATAAGGTGCGCCAACGATACCAGCAAGCTCTTTCATGCCGCTTTCAATGCGGTTGTAATCGGTGTAGCTGAGCGCACCTTTCATTCCAGAAGCCCATTCTTGCTGCTCCTCTTCTGTCCATGTGCCGGTTCTTGCCTTTGCGGTCAGCTCTTTGACCCGGTCTATATCCGCCTGCGTTCGGTCGGTTATCCATGTTGCCATATTTCGCCTCTTAAAAAATCAGTTTTCCCTCAGCATCAATAGCAAGAGACTTTGGGACGGTAAATGCAGGGTGAACAACATTATCGTACTTACGAGGGGTTTCATCATTGGTGGCGTAGGAAATTGTCTCTGCATTGGTATTCACTTGTAACGTAGAATCATACACGGCGTATGCATTTACAAGTTTGCTGACCAACAGAGGCCGCCAGTACTTGTTGGCGCTTGAACTTGTGCCAGCAATATCACGAAGCATCTGAAGCGAGTACAGGTAAGGAGTTCTCGTCCAAATAGATCGTCCTCTGCTGGAGCCCTCCATGTCAGAGGCAAGCATCGTTTTCAGGATTCCAGATGCATTTTGCAGGGGAGTGCCCTCGTTGTGCTTATAGCTCGGGCTGCTAGTTGTCCAATTCGGAGCATCAGAGCCTTCCGTGTCGTATCCAAACTCGTGGTGAGAAAGCAGAAAAATGCTTTTTGCCATCGTAGTCACTTTGCTACTGCCAGAATTGCAATAAGAGTCAGAAAAACCGGGAGTATAATAGATAGTCGTCTTGTCGATAGCTTGCTTCTGGGCGGAGCTGAACGAGTTGAAGTACTCTCCGTTGAGCCAGCTGTTTACGCTGCTGCTGGCGTAAGTAGACCATGTAGAGCTCCAAGCCATGATAGCCGCGTAGTGTTTTCGAACCAGAAGAGTTCGCCCGGCTCCATTCAGCTCGCTTTCGTAGTCATGTTTTGCAACGATGAACTCGGCCACGTTGCCACCCTCATTCATAAGAACGGTGCTGCCTTCCGCAACATCAAACAGATTGTACGACGCCGTAGCGAAGGAACATTCTGCGGAGACGCCGCCTGCTGAAGCTGTGACAACAGCCTTGCCCGGAGAGTTCCACTTGACTTGGCAGGTGGATTTTCCTTCTGCATTCGTCAGAACGTGAAGGGAGACGATTCCTTCGGGAGAAGCTGCCCAGTTGATTTTAGGAGAGTCAATAGAAGCAGGGGAGAGGGTGGCAGACAAAATAACGGACTCGCCCCAATCGAGCTGTTCGCTGGTATGGTCAAGAGACATAGCCTGAGCATCTGCCATCATGTACCCCTCTACAGTACCTTTGAAACACCCATTGAAAGTATACTTCACATTGGTCGCCAGCAAGACAGCATCGTAATTGAACTGATGGTGAATCTTTACCATATCAAGGGCGTCAATAGTAGGGCTTGCCCGATATGTGAGAGAAGCCTTGCGGCGGTTGGAAAGGACTCCATAAGACTCTGTAAGGGCATTCCTGGATTTTGCAAGGATGTCCTTTGTAAGCATAACATTGCTCAGAGTCTGGCTCACGCCTTTGCCCGAAGGGCTTTCGGGATAAGCGTAGGTAACGCCACCTGCGGTGGTCACCACGTTGAGCATATTTTGAGCAAAGGTGATTTCCGGCCAAGAATAATTGTTCAGTACTGGAATGTCCAACACGGGATTGGATGTATCGGCTCCGTAGACTCTGTTAATTTTTATCACGCCATCACGAGTCTGGTACAAAGCCATTCCAGCAGCGTTTGCCGCAAGCTGCAAAATATCGGAATTGTGATAAGTAGACTCATCGCTTGTAATGTCGGTGGAGTAATCTTTCAGCTCATCCGAAATATCGAAGGTAATTTCATCCGCTTCCAACAGCTCCAAGGCATCGTAGCACATCTCATAAAGCGTGCCGTATTTTCTTCCGGTGTACTTCGTGCTGGATAGATACAGGAAAGCGTCTCGCGCCTGAAAGGACGCCTCAATACTGTTGGCAGGGACGCTCCACTCCGACAGGAAGAACATTCCTCCGCTCACCCATTCAGTCTTTCCGTCAACATCCATTCCATAACGAACGGTGACAGGCTGGCGCTCATAGATGTACTTGTAAATCCCTTGAGGGTTTACGGAGTCCCATGTGCGGTCACTGTTGTCTAAACTAAAGGAAATCGACTCCTGAGAAAGCTGCCCGGAGATAGGGTCTCTTGCAGAAGAATGGCTGTAGGACAAGATTTTGGTCTTGTCAAACACCAGATACCTTCCGATTTTCACTTGCTCGACCCTTACTCTTCGGTCGGGGAGACACCACTTCAGCACCTCTAGCTCTACAGCATCAAACCCGGAAAGTTCTACTTCAACGTCAGAACGAATGGATTTGTTTCCGTTCACAGTCACGGTTTTCAACTTTTTGGCCCCAAGATATGCGCTGACCGAAAAATCTGTAGCGTATTCGTTAAACGCTGTAGACCAGCAAATTGAAACACCGGGAATCGAAGATTTGTTTTCGCTCGGAAGCTCAAGCCGAATAACAGGGTGACTTGAATCGTCAAAAATCTCGGCGCTCAAAAAACCAGTAGTTCCATACGGAGGAGAAGAAGGAACGATGCTACAGCTTCCATCAAGAACAGTGAGATTGGGCTCTCCTGTGGAATATCTCGAAATGGAAGCGTTATCAGAAAGCGCAATATTGTGAAAGGTGGAGAACGGGGCCGCCGATGACGTGACGATGGTAGCTTTTTTATTGATGCCAGGTTCAGTGATTCCGCAGGTAATCTCTACAAAAGATTCTGGAACAAGGGTTTCATTAAATTTCTCTTTCCACTTATCGGAGACTTCAACCATGTATCATACCTCCACAAGAGAAAGTTTGCACCCTGTCCATCCCATCACGCCACCGGTCTTAGGCCCTCTACGCCACATGCCGCCGGTGCGGTCGGAGACGTACATCTGACGGGTGGTATAACCGGCTGTGGCTTGGTTATAGAATTTAACAGTGCAGTAAAAATTCGTAGTGAAAAGACTCAAGATGTCGGCCCACTGCCGTGCGGTGAGGTAGTTCCAAGACATGGAGACCTTTGCCACATCATGCCGCACGACAGAACCAACAACCTTGCCCTGAACATTTCGCCCAGAGTCCACGATCGTGCTAGTCGTTCCCTCGTAAGAGGACGGTTCCGGTAGCTCTACGCTGTTCACCGTAACCAGTGCAGGAATATTGGCCATCTGAACCATCCTTTCTTAGTAAGAGTAAACTTCGGTACCCATAATGGACATGCCACGTTCTTTCTGCGTTTTTTCAACGGAAGCAGTGAGCTGCTTGCCATCAAGGTAAACTTTCACGTCCCTGCCATCAGAAATTTCTTCTCCGTAGCGCTGCCATATATCGAGGAATGCATTGTAGCAGCCATTGTACACAGCATCCCTCATCTCTTCGGAGTTTCCACTTGCGGCAGAATAGGTGCCACTATACGAACCAGACCCATAGGTAGAATCATAACTGGATGTGCCAGCATACTGAGAGCTGTCGCTATAGTTAGAACGGCTGATACTGCCAATAATTCCTGCGATAGCAGCGGCAATCGCCACGCCACCGGCAACCATTGCAAAGCCAGTAGGAATGCCAAGCACGGACAACGTGCCACCGATCGCTTCCAGCATGGCGGTAAAAGCGCCGCCAATCGTAGTAATCAAACCAGCTACACCAGCAAGCATCTTCGGGAACTGGCTCAGTAAGCCACCAGACAAGCCTTTACTGATTGCAAGCGCTGCGGTCGAGAGCGGAGTCTTCGATTTAGTGAACACGCTGGTAATGTTCTCGACCATCTTCGCCGTATTTTGTGTGGCAGCGCCAAAATTCTGAGTCAGTGCGCTCACCAGATTTTTGCCAATGGTAGCGGCTGTATTCAGCAGGGAAGAAGCTTGGCTTTTCAATTCTTTGCTCAGTCTGCCAAGCAAATCGCTTGCAACGGACTTGACGCGTTTACGCTGCTCATCGCCCATAGCGCCCCAGATGGAAGCAGCAATAGTAGTGCCGACTGTTTTCCAGTCGCCACTCTGCGCGGCCTGAATGAAAGTTTGCACCGTACCGAAGAAGTTGGTCTTGAGGTTGTTATCGAGTTCGGCCCACTTAGAGTCTAGCCCGGAAATGATTCCGTTGACGTAGCTTGTGCCGCAGTCAATGCCATAGTTCGCCATCTCTTCGCCTTTGACCTTGGTGGCGTCTACGAGTTTATTCATAGCATCGTTGACATAACCGAGGGAGCCAGTGATGCCGTTTGCAAGGCCTTGAACAATGTAGCTGCCAATCCCTTTAAACCACTTAGAGGGAGAGTGAATATCAAGTTCATCTTGCGTCTCTTTTTTTATCCCATCAGTAAGCTCTTTTGCGGCATCGTTGGAGACGTTTTTGTTCCCGGTAATGCCTTTTGCAATACCATCAATAATATTCTTACCAACGCTGATAGGATTAAATTTGGACACTTTATCAACAAACTTTCCGAACCACTCAACAGCGTCTTTGATTCCGTTGATTACATCGGCAATCAAGAGAACGAACTTTTCTGCAAAATTCCCGTTAGCGGCAATAGCAAGACGGTCGGACTCGTCAACACCTTTTGTAATCCACCCAATAAAGACGCCCATGTTGTGGATGACCTGAGCAAGTGCTGCAACGGCTCCTTCAAGAAAATTGCCATTCATTTGGATGTCGAGCATTTCCGTTTCAGAAACGCCGTTCTGAATCCATCCGATAAGAATCGCAAAATCATTGATAAGATTTCCGAGGGCAGTTATGATGTCGGCCACCGTTTCGGCTGCAATCTTGCCAAAATTCACGAAAGCATCGTGCCAATCAGATTTCAGCTGAAACGCTTCCGCTTCACTTTCACTGCCAAGGCTGCGCACGGCAACAGAAACAGCCTCAAAACCAAGAACCGCAAGACCAGCAACAGGATGGCCACTAATGGTTAGCCCGATTCCAATAAGCGTCATGACCAAATCTCCCAAATCGAGGTCGAGGTCTTTGACGACTTTTTGTATAGTCTCAAATGCGGTAGAGATTTTCCCTTGCCATTCCTCAGGAATTAAATTCCAAATCGCCTGGCCGAGATCGGAAAGAGCTTCTTTTAGCCATTTGATAGACTCGCCAAGTTTCCCATCAGTCAAAGAAATATTCCAGCCTTGCGTAAACCCAAGACCCGCAAGGTAAATCAAATCTTTGATACGGACTAAACCTTGCCGGAAATTTTCGCTGTTTTGATAAAGCTGAACAAATCGGCCAACGATAAGAGCCACCGTTCCGGCTACCAAAAGTAGCTCTGGATTAAGACCACCAACGATTTTGCCGAGCTTGTACGCCCAATCATGAGTGTCTTTTAACGCAGTAAGAAGCGCATTCCCGATAGTCCATGCGGCAAAACCAGCGCCGATAGCAGCAACAATAGGAGCAAGTTTGCGAAGTTTTTCCTTGATTTCATCCACAGCGTTGCCGACATAGTTCTTGAACATATCGTAGCCGGACAAGTCTACATCACCTAAGATGTTGCCAGCAGATGCGCCGCTGCCGGAGCCGGACGAGCCGGAGTTTTGCGAGGGGTCAATGATGTTTAATTCATCAAAACCCATCGTGTAGTCCTTGAGGGCTTTGGCGGCTTTCTTTGTCGAATCGGTTGTTTCGTCCATTGCGTCACCGATGCCGCCAACACTGTCAGCACTTTTGGCAAAGTCAGTGAGCACGACTTTTACGCCCATCAGCTTTGCCACCCACTGAACGAACTCCCGGATAAGTTCAACTGCCGCAATCAGAGGAGGAAGAATGGATTTCAAAGCAGGGTAAAGCAAAGAGCCGACATCTCGCGCAAGACCAGACAACTGTGCTTTCAGAACGCGAATCATATTCGCAGGACTGGAGAGCGTCCGAGCAAAATCGCCTTGTGCATCGGTGGTCTGCTTTAAAATTGCAATGTATCTCAAGGTAGCTTTATCTGCCTGAGAAAGCGTGGAAACCTGCTTATTAAAGCCAAGCGCAAGAAGTTCTTGCTGAAGTCTCGCTTGAGAAATATCAACGCCAAGCTGAAGCATTGGCTCAAGTTCGCCAGCCATAGCCGAACGAATCTTCGTAAACGCTTGCGAAATAGGAATATTTTTCAGCGAAGAAAGGTCATAGCCTAACTGGGTAAGGCTTTTAGACAAAGTATATGCTTGCTCTTTTGCAAGTCCGAAACTCTTTGTCATGCTATAAATGTTCGCCATAGCGTTCATGGCTTCTGACGGGTCGATTCCAAGCAATTGTTCCATCTTGTCAATGAAACCGCTCGCTTCGTTTGTCATGTCACCCATCGATACGCCAAACATATTAGCCGCTTCGTAGAAATCGTTAAACTTCGCAACAGCGTTGCCAAGATAATCAGCAATTGCTTTCAACGAAACCAACTTTGCCATGTTTCGCATAAAGCCGTTCATCTGATTGGACAGACTGAGATAGCTCTTACGCTGCTTTTCGTTGGCTGCGGTCACGCGGTTTGCCTGTGTGACCACTTTGCTCAACTGCGGAGGGAGCTTTGCAAAAGCATTGCCCACCTTGTCGAGCTGAGATGCAAGGGGAGTAAGGGCGACGGAAATCTTCTGGCAAGAACTTGCAAAAGAATCGAGGTCGGTGGCTTTCAGCTTATCGGTTAGGTCAGGAACCTTCCCAATCGCATTGAAAGCGCTACCAAGAGCTTTAAGGTTCGATGCGTCCAGAATGGACAGCGGAGCCAAAGCGTTAGTGAGCTGAGTAATGCTTCCAGACATGGAGTAAAAATCCACGCCGTTTAAGCCAGACACAGCCGCAGGAATCTTTTTGATTGCATTCACGACCGTGTTGATGCTCTTTGCGCTTGCGGTCGTGTTGACGTTGGAAAGTCCATTCAGAAAGCTGGTAATTTTGTCCAGCCCAGACATTCCAGCGGATGCCTGTTTCAGCGTTGCAATAGAAGTAGCCAGTTTGTCAAGGCTGTTCACAACCTTTGTGACGTTGCCCTTTGTCCGCAAATTAGAAATGGCGGTAGCGAGCTTGTCGATATTAAGCTCTGCGCCCTGCGATTCCGCAGAAATTTCTACGGATAAGCTCGTAATATCAACATCAGCCATCACTACCACCATCACTTTCCATCATAGAGAACATCATTCTCTTGATTCGCTCCTGCGCCTCAACTGCGCGTTGGTATTCATACTCGTCTTTCTCCTTTTGGGTAAGGGGAATCGGTCTGTCCATGTACTTGATAGGTTTAGACCCTTTCTTTCGGAACATATTGCCAACCGTAGAGGAAAGCGCAGATGCCATGTAAAAGCCATTTCTCCACGCTTCTGCGTTGGCCCTGCGTTCCCGCAGCTCCTCTGCATCACGGTAGACCTTCGCCAGCCAGACATCGCCGTGCCAAAACTGTTCGTAGGTCATACCGATGGAGATGTAATAGGCTTCTACATCGTGGAACAGCTTGGAGAAGGAGAATGGCTCTCCCTCTCCGTCTGTTTCCTGAGATTGTGCGGTTACACAATCTCCCACGTTGCGTTTTTTGCGGTCTTGTCCTCAGTATCAGTTGCCAGCAGAGACTTAGAAGCGTCCATGAACATCTCAAGCAGAACGCCCATCAGGTCTTCCTTATCCTCGATGTGCTGGAACATCTCGTCTACGACCTTGCGCTTGATGCCCTTGTTCCGTGCGATAAAAGCGCCGTAGAACAGGGCACGGGAGTTGGACAGCAGATTGGTCATCTGAGTGTACTGGCCAATCTGAAAACCTGCACGTTCGGTAGCTTCCACGCTGTCACGGGTGAAAGTCAGCTCATAAGTGTTCTTGCCATCGGGGGAATGAAAATTGATAACCTTTGCAGCCATAATAAATGTTCTCCTTTATAAATAGGGGCAGAACCAAATCTGTTGTTCAGTTCTGCCCGGTTTGATTGATTCGATTTTTGCGGTTTAGCCGCCATTGATGGTCAGCGCCTTAACGAACTTCGGCTTGGTGTGGAAAATGCAGTTGATGGTCATTTCCACAACCTCATCCACGCCAAAGCCGGACAGACCAACCTGATGCATACCCTGCCAAGTGAAGCCGGAGCCGTCCTGCATCTTAATTGCATAGTACTTGTCGGGGTTCTCTTCGGCAGATTCATCGTAGCCAGCTTTCTGAACCGATTCGTAATCTTCCTTGTTGTAGTTTGCGGTAAACGCCTTAATATCGGACTGGTTAATACCAAAAATCTGCTTCTGCATCGGATCAGACAGGGTGGTGGCATCCAGAAGGTTCGGATCGGAAATCATATCCGGGACATCCTTGATGTCACACAACTTCGTCAATGCAGACTCGGTAGCACCACAATACAGGGTGGTATTCAGACCGGAGATAGCAGTACTCATAGAATGTTTACCTCCTTAGTTTCGGTAAATCATTCCGTCCTCTCCGATTGTTGCCCCGTAGCTGCAATCAATCCGATAGACGGAATTGTTGTACAGCCCATTCAACGGGGCAAACGATTTTCGATAGAAATTGAGCGGTTCCAATACAGAATCCACGATGTCCACAATGGAGCGGGCTTCTGCAATGCGTCCGCTGGTTTTGTTGGAATAGACCCGCACGCGCAGGGAAATGGCAGCATACTTGCTTCGGCTGGCAGAATCACGATGAACCGGGAGATTGCTGTTTTCCTCTATCTGCACACATGGAAACTTTTTGACGTTGCTGTCATTGATTTCGCCAGTGACGAAGATACCAGGCACTTGCTTTCGCAGTTCCTTGGCAACAGCTGTAAAGATAGAATTGAAATAATCAATCAACTATTCCAGACCTCCCTCCACGTTGCTTCTACCTGAGAAGCCATTTCTTCAACAGCTCCCCACATAGCCATAGCCGGTTCGTTGCCGTCCGTGTAGTTAAGCTGTCCCTTGCCGTCCACCGTTTTTACAGGTGTACCAGCATTGCCAGCTTCGCCGTAGTAGTACCAGCGGCGTTGTGCGCCGTGTCCTTTACCGTAAGAGCCATGTGCACCAACACCGGGCGGTAGTTCACCGCCATATCCGTTGTGGTGTGCGCCTGTACCGAACTCAATAAAAGCAACTGCTTTTCCTTCGGCAATGATGGTGCAGGTGCTTCCGTTTTGCTCAACACGACAAGAAACATCGTTTCTGCCAGCATATTCTGCATTTGCAAAGCGAACTTTCGCTACATCAAGCCCTTTGTCAGCCAACGACTTTGCAAACTCCTGCGCTTTTTTGTTCAGGGTGGTCTTGTACTCCTGTATCTGACGTTCCGCATCACGAAGTCCGGCATCGCTCAACCTCACTTTAATTTTCACTTGCAGCCACCTCTTTCAGCGCATACAGCGTATCCGTGATATGCTCTGCGACCTTGACCACAATGTAATTGAAAGGCTTTGAAACGTCTGTCTGAAACCAAACGTGTGTACCTTCATAAAGCGGTGTGTTGCGCTTTTTGCTGGACGAACTGACCACATAGCTGTAATCCGTGAATGCTCCAAAAGGGTTTGCTTCCGCAGAACCAGTAGGAGGACTGACGTTCAGCATCAGTTTTGCGGGGTCGCTCCACGATTCGTATGCCGATTCGCCAGTCTCGTTTCCCCACTCGTCCAAAACAGGCGTTTTCTCGCCGACCGGGTTTGAATACCACAGCGGGCGTTTATCCAGCGGACTTCCATTGAACATCAGCCGATAACACCTACTCTCGGAACCACTTCATTCAGCAGGGACTGCGCCACATCGGAGCTTTCCCACACACGGGTAATACCGTTATTGGTATAGCTCGTCTGTCCATTTGCGCCGATGTGGTTGTACAGTTCCGCTGCAATGCGTATCTGCAACGACTGATACTGCAAGGGCAGCTCGTCCGGTCTATTGCCGAATGGGTAGCCCTGCGCAAATATCTTGTCCTTGGCGAAATCAAGCAGCAGGTCAAAGAGTTGGTAGTCCTCGTCCGTGACTTCACGGTCAAGTGCAGGAGCAATGTACTGTCCTAGCTTGACTGCCGCTTCAGAATACTGGTCTCCCATGCTGCTTTCCTCCTTTCGCCTTAGTAAGCCTTGATGCAGTACACAGCGTCCATGCGCTCAAAGGACGGCAGGACGATTTCGGAAGCGTAGACGTTGGCGTTGACCGGATGAACGGTCAGCTCAGTAGTGATGGCAACGCCAGTGTTCACGATGGACACGGATGCGCCAGACTGACCGGACAGCAGGTCGGCTTCTTCAGGAGTAGTGCCGTACCAGACATTGCCCAGTGCGCCAGCAGGGGTAACGACCACCATGCCGTCAGGCAGATACTTCTCGCTTGCGCTGTACTGGTCTGCCTTGAACATCTTGTCGTACAGATGAATCTTCAGACCGGTTGCAGATTCGATAATCTGCCGTGCTTCAGCGTCCAGCAGAACGGCGTTTGCCTTTGCGGTGACGGTCATGAACCGGTTCTTCACCTCATCCGCAGCAATCATGTTGCGGAAGGTTGCTGTGTTCATGTACACCTCAGTCACAACTTCGCCCACACTTGCCAGAACAGCATCCTTTGCGGCGTTCAGGTCGGCAATGGGGGTGGCGGTGGTGACGTTCCACTTAGACTTTGCAACAGAGACTTCCTTGAAGTTAGTAGACTTCCAAGTGCCGTCCGGGTCGTAGCTGTAGGTGTAGTTCACACCATTTGCCTTGATAGTGATGCCGGGAACGCCGCTGGTAGGAGCCAGAAGCTGCCAGATCATGCGTTCAGGCACGATACGTGCGCCGGTGATAAGCTGTGCGGTGTCGTCGTACAGGCGGTTCATCACGTCGCGAGCGTAGGGGTCGTTGCTGTCCAGAACACGCAGGATCTCCTGACGGTCTTTCTCGCCCAGATGGTAGCCCTCACGGAAGAACGGCATCTCGGTCTCATCGAACTTGAAGCCCTCACGGGTACGGAACGTAGCCTTTGCATCAAATGCGCTGGGCATCAGGGACACACCCACGCCCTTGTGACCGCGCAGCCACTTCAGGTCGAGACCGGCCTTCTTCTTTGCAGGGAACAGTGCGTCAGATGCGAAGGGCATCGCATTGGTAGGGTCATTCGTCCAATAGGCGGCAATCGCAGCCGGGGCAAAGACTTCCTTAAGATTCAGTGCCATGTTGTTTTACCTCCTATTAAGCGTTCACGCTGATGTTGTCACGGCAGAAAATGCCGGGGACGGCAGTCTTGAGTGCCTTGATTGCATCAGCGTCATAGGTGAAGCTGGAACTTGCTGCCGCCTTCTTGGTGTCGATAACACCGCGAATCAGCAGGGAAGCATTGGGGTTCTCTGCCGGGTCAACGTCATACAGCAGGATGCCGTCAGCGTTGATGGTCTTAGAACCGGTCTCGCCAGCAGCAACAGCTTTCTTGCCAGCCAGCGTCATGGGATAGCCAGCCTTAACCGCAGCAGTTTCGGTCACGGTAAAGGGAATGGCGGTGTAGTCATTGGAAGCAAGGATGGTATCGTTGATTCCGTTGACCGTGTTTCGGGTAAACCTCATGTTTTCCTCCTTGTTAATGGAAAGCACTCATTGCGTCACTCGATGCCTTAGAAGTATTTGCGTTCTGCTGCGCAAGGCTCTTAGCAAACGCCACGCCCTCACTGTCAGAGCCGCCCTTGCCATCCGCACCCGGAGGTGTGGGCATACCCTTCAACAGAGAAGCCTTGTATGCGGTGTCATGGGCGGCCATAAACTCCGACTGGAACTTAAACACCTTGTCCATGTCGCCGTCAGCCAGTGCAGATGCAGCCTTGCCAGCCAGTTCAGCATCATAACCCTGTGCAACGAACTTCTCACGGTAAGATGCAAGGGTTTTTTCCTTGACGAGGTTTTCCTTGTCGGCAGTCAGGGCTTCAATCTGTTTCTGCATCTCTGCCAGCTTGTCAGCCTGTTCCTGTGCGGCGTTCTCGTCATCGGTACGCTTTGCTTTGAGCTGCTTCTTGTACTCGGCGGCTTCGCCGTTGGCTTTCGTCACGGCGTTGCGCAGTTTCTCAATCTCTGCGTTAGGGTCTGCAACCTTTTCCAGCGCAGAAATGATTTCATCGGCGGTCATGCCATCTTTGTAGGCATCACCAAGCAACACATTGAGTTTCATATCGTTAATTTCCTCCTGCGTTTTTTTACCGTTGCTTCCCTGCAACGCTGCGAAATTTGTATCCCGGCTTCCCTGCCGTGTTTATAGCAAAGGGTTATTCGCCCTCTGTTTCATTGTCGATTTTGCTTAGAATCTTTTTGAAAAGTTCAAGCTGTTCTTTAGAAGGTTCTTTCGGCTCTGTTTGAGCAATCGCTACATTGGCATAAAGAGCGGCTTCTTCAAGGTGAGTAAGCGCAATGCTTCTTTCCCGATTCGGCTCAATTTGCAAAATCAGCTTCTCTGCATATGAAAGTGAATCGTAAATATGCTGAAATAAAGCCATCTCTGCTCTTGAAAGTGCTCTGCCCTTATACATTGTTGCTTTCCTTTCCATCAGCCTGATTGCCGACCATTTTGTTGGTGTCAACAATATGGTCTGTGGGCTGTTCCTGCGGCTTCGGTGCTTTCCCATCCTTGCCTAGCTTTCCGGCGGCAATCAGGAAGGGCTTGCTCATTTCGTAAGCAGCCTGCGGGTCAGGGAACAGACCGGGCGTAGTAAACGCCAACTGCGGGTCAATGCTCTGATTAAGCATCTGTGCAAAAATCTGAACCTTGCTCTGCTGGTTATCGTACTGACGGCGGGGCAGCTTGATGTTGATGTCGCTTGCCATCAGCTTAGAACCAGCCGTATCACGCAGGATTTTCAGCATTACAGACAGGCTTTGGCGTTCCGAGAACTTGAACATATTCTCGTACTGCTGCGCCCTTGCTTCTGTGTGATTCCAGCCGTTGCGGACGATGACTGCGCCCACGTTGTCAGACGTTGCGTTTTCACTACCAGTGGCGCTGGGCATAGCAGTCAGACTGCGGTACACGTTCAACATGGAATCGAGCAAGGTCTGGCTCTGCTGCTGGTCAAGTTCGTTTGCAATCTGCTTTACATCAGCGGCAAGACCAGCGGTAGACTTGATGGACATTGCGCCCATCTGCTTAACAGCATCCAGCGCTTCCTTGTCCACAAGACAGTTTACAAACACCAAGATGGACTGGATGAACTGCTCAACGCCGTCCAGACGGTTGCTTTCAAGATTGTTGATGGCATCCAGAACAGGGATGGCCGGTTCAAACAGCCCCATGCGCTCTGGGTTGAGCTTGTATTCGACCATCGGAAGCATCCCCAGAGAATGGCTTTCAGATTTTGTGATCTTGCCGTTGTCGATTTCAAAGTACTGGTTTGGCGTGTACACGCAAATCAGGTCGTTCAGGTCATTCTGATAATTGCGTGGAATGTGCAGCACGTTGGCAATCGGCTTGTGACCGATGCCGGAGTTGTAAATCACATACGCCATGTCCGGGTCGGGAACGTCCACCAGCAGGGGTGTTTCGTCCGGGTAGTTACCGCCATACCCCTTGTCAGGAAGAACAATGCGGTATCCCTGTCCGCACTCCAACATCCACTGCCAGAGCCGCCGATCAAGCGCGTCCTTGCCCTCATACTGCAAGGCGTTAGACAGCCGGGCGATTTCCTCGCCGTCACCTGTTGCCGTTTCAGACCGCACATAAGAGCACGGCGTACCGCTCATATAGCCTGTGTAGAAGCCCACACACTCGTTGGCGTGGTTCTCTACAATGCGGTTCGTGATTTCAGCGTGATATTCCTTCGTGCGGAGGAGAACAGGCTGACTGCCCAAGTAGTAATTGTGCAAGAAGCGAATCTCATTCTTGTTCAGCAGATGAATAGGCTCTGCCTTGCCCATGACCACTTTCAGCACGTTCTCCCGATTGATTTCCGTCTCCGGCGTTTCAATCGGTCTGCGTCCGGTCAGCGGATTATTCAAAAAACCGCCAACGACCATCTGATACTCAGCCATGCGTTCCTCCTTTCCGGCAAAATAAAAAGCGCAGCAAGACAAACCTGTTAAGGTCTATCTCACTGCGCCAAAACTGCGCTTCAAAAGCTATTTACTTTTCCGGTGGATGGATAATTTTTACCCATCCTTCCCTTGTGTCTCCTTCGATAACGCCCTTGCATCTGTCGCACTTGAAATGGTATCGTCCGTCTACTTCACCAAGATAGCGATTGCAGCGGACGTTCTTATAGATGGGATTCTGCCTGATACAAGGGCAACAGATTCTAACTAACATGAGCGCTCCTTTCGCTGAATTTCTGGAAACAGGCTGTTTAGCACAGCCCTGTCAGAAGCTACTGGGAAACTGTTCGCACTACCAGTCATGCTAGGCTCTGACTTGTCGGGTGTCAAAAGCCACGATTGCCCCGACTGGAGCAAATCGCTGATGGACACAAAGGATGGATTTGAACCACCGACCTTCGGGCTATAAACCCGACGAGCTACAAGACTGCTCTACTCTGTGTTATGTACCCGGCTTAATTTACCGTTGCTCGATGAAATGAGAAATAGCCTGAAACTCATTTCATCGAGAGCCGGGAATAACGGGGGAGGTTGTCATAAGGAGAATTTTCCCATGCAATCCTTGGAGAATCGTTGTGCTGCGTAACGGAATTGAACCGTCGCTCGCCAGAAGAGGGGGAGTCTTCTGGCATTCCCAACCAGCAGGGAACGCAACATATAAACCCGGCGAATGGAAAGAGTGAAAAGCATTCGCCGGTAAAGGAGGAATATGCTCGTTGGCACGAAAGCGAGTAAAAATGACAAAACCTCGCCATGTCGGGCTATTCCCTAGAGGAAGCTGCAAAACTTCCTGTGTACATTATAAGCGTTATCAAGTGGTAAAATCAAATAAATAGACCCAGCAAACACAATATATTGTGTTTTTAATCAAAATGGCCTCTTGACAGGCTCGATTTTACTGATTCCGTTGTAAAGTTCATCGGCAAGCTGTGCCAGACTGTCCGGTGCATCATCGTGCGGAACTTTGCCAAGCTGCGTGAACATCGTCACCTGTTCCATGAACGCCTTGTACTCTTTCGACTGGTGCTTTTCGTCAAGGAAATAGAACCGTTTGATGTCTGGCGCATACTGAATGATTCTTGACAGCTTGCTTTGCCCACTGGGCGCACGTTGGCTGCGGACAGAGCAGTGATAGCCTTGCTGCCGGAGCTGGCCGTCCACTACGTCACAATATTCATCACCGCCGTTGTTGGCTTCGCCACGCACCACATTGATTTTGTGCTGGATGATTTTGCCCACGACTTCCGGTCTGGTCACGGTTTTATCGCCATTATTGAACACAAGGTCAGGGATGAACACGGCATCGCCATACACATAGGCGATAGGACAGGCGGTAAAGTCACCGCCGCCCCATGCAATATCCATGACCATGAGCTTGCGATCAGGCTCTCCATCAGGCAGAACGCCGTTGAAATACCGCAGTTCATCGGCAGGGAACAGCAGACCTTCACGCACATAGGGTTTGCCCATGTACTTTGCCCACCATGTTGCATCGTCAATGCTGGCTTTCATGTCTGCATAGTAGGCATCGTCAAATCCCACGCCGTAGTCATAATTGAAGTTGCTGTGTCCGCTCTCGTCTACCGCAGGAATCACCCGGAATCTGTACTTAGGATTGTCTGCATACTGGCTTTGGATGCGCCCCAGAGGGTCAAGCACGTTCCAGCGTGTGCCGACCATCAGCTCCAATGCGCCCTGCTTTTTACGGTCTTTCAACTGGTTAAGGTAGGCATCGTACTTGTTGTTCAGGCGCTCAACATTCAAGCTTTCCTCCAAATCCTCAATCAAGTCATCGCTGTACAGAACGCCGCCCTCGCCGATTTCAACTGCGCCGGTCAGCGTACCGCCGATGGAACGACAAGTCAAAGTGGGAAAACGCTTCTTTCGGTTCAGGTCAACGCTTTCGTCCTTTGCACTCTTGTCCACAAGCTGAACGTCAGGGAAAATTTTGCCCCAGTTGTAGGTCACAGGGTCAGTGATGATGGACAGAACTTCTCCATAGAAGCCATTGGTCAGCTTGTCGGAATGTCCGCTCATAACCGATGCAACGTCAGGGCGGTTGCCCATCAGCCATGTGATAAAAAATATACAGAGCGTACTTTTTCCAGTTCTCGGAGGTTGACTTACTCCCAGAAATTCTACACGATGAAAAAACAAGTCCTCTAGGTCACGAACCAACGTCAGAAGAACCTTTCTTCTCGGCTGATAGAACTTCTTCTCCGGCGCACGATTCCATTCAAGGTAGATGCAATAGCTGTCGAACACATCCTTTGCTTCAAACAAATACGTCCGACCGATAATGTCATAGACTTTTGCCACGTCCTCGCCTGTTTTCATCTTGCCCATCATGATTGCACAGACAGAGCGCAGCTCGCCAGAGTATTTGTAGGCATCGAACCGTTTGTCCTGTGGCAGGGCGTCTCTCAGGTTCACCACCGCCTGAAACCAGTCCTCGTAGACCTGCGCTTCTGTCGGATTCTGCTTTGCATACGCTTTGATGCTGCCGATGATGGCGATACACTGTTTTGGTTGCATAAAAAATAGGCACCCCCTACCTGAAAATGTAAAGAGTGCCTACAACTGCACAAAAATCAAATATTCGGTTTTATAATTTTGTTTTCGGAAAATTATTTGCTAAAATTCGTTTTAACGGATAGAATGTGCGGTTTATTTGACTTCTTCTGCAAGCTGGTTGAGCCTGCGTTTCAGCTCGTCCGCATCGTAGTACAAGGCGTCTGCAACGGCGTTGAGAATATCAGGCTTGTCGGTGTAATCGCACAGCGTTTCAATGAGTTTCAAACTCTGCTCTGACAATTTTACGGTTTTCATGTCGTTTTTCCTTTCTCATTCGGTTTTATTATAGGTTGCGAACAATGTCAACTGAAAACACCAGCTAACACAATACTAATCGCACCTGCGACAACGCTTGTTAGAACGCCGCAAGCAAAGCCTATCCAACGTTCTTTCCACTGTTCAATCTTTTCCAGCTTGTGGATTTTCTTATAGTTCTTTGCGCGTTCCAACAGCCAGAACGCCGTGTGCTGCGTATCGCCCCAGCGTATCAATCCATCGTTGGCAAGAGATTCAAGAACGAACTGTGCCGTGAAGTCCAGCTTATCTTGCAGGACTTTTACGGAATAGAATCCATTCGGAAGGTCTGGCTCATAGGTGTTCAGCGTGTCGATCAGATGCTTCATGTTGTCACTGAGTATCACAAAACGCACCTCGCAACCACAACCACAATGAAGAACCCGGTAAGCAATCCAACGACTGCCCCCGCAAGCCAGTCATACGAGTTTCTGTTGTTCCACTTATCCATAGGCTCTCACTCCTTTCACCTGTTCTGTTCAGCAATCCGATACCATGTCTGGCGGGTCACACCAAGCTGTTTTGCAGCATCGGTGACGGTCAGCAGACGTTTTTCCACCTGTTCGTGCAGAACATCAAAGAGGTTGCGGTCATACTCAGTGGGCTTGCGACCTTCCCTGTAATCAGGGCGCTGACTAGCAATCTTCTTGCCCTCTCTGGTGCGTTCAACAATCATGTCACGCTCAAACTGGGCAAATACAAGGAACATACCTCTCATAGCCCTACTAGCGGGAGTATTGTCCATCACCCCAAGATTCAGCACGTTCACCCGGATTCCTTTTTCAATCCATGAATCAATCAGTTCATACCCGCCGACAAGGCTTCTGGCAACACGATCTAGCTTTGTCACAACGATTGTATCGCCGCTCTGGACTTCCGCTTCCAGTTTGTCCAGCTCCTTGCGTTCCATTTTAGTTCCAGTATATACCTCTTTGAAAATTTTAGTTGCGCCAGCGGCCTTGAGGGCTTCTTCCTGCGATTCAAGGCTGTTGCCATCAATCGCCTGTCCAGCGGAACTGACACGAGCATAACCGTAGATCATTCAGGTTCACCGTCTCTTTCAAGAACTTTGAGAGCAAATTCATCCGATGCAACATCAGCGCCAATAGGCTGAATCACGATTTGGTATTTCATTTCTTCCAAAAGCATTGCCATTGTGGATAACTTCAAATCATCCGCATTAACACGGTTTGTCACATAAGAAGAAACTTCATATCCCATTTGCCTTGCAAGAGATGCAGAAGTATATCCTCTGATTTTCATAACGGAACGAAGAATGTCCCCGGAATTGACTTTATTTTTGGTTGCACCGCCTTTTTTCTTCTCTGCCATTTTTATCGAACCTCTCTTCCGACCCAATGATAACACATTCTCGTGTCACTGTCAACACCTTCTTGTGTTTTTTGCAAATTTTTTACTATCAATATGGTGATAAAACGGCTGTAAACTTTTTCGTTGCTTTACAAACTGTATACTTGAATAATAGCCTTACGAATTATCGAAAAATATCTTTTGAGTTACTATCACTAGGGTAAACTAATCCGTTTACAAAAGCACTATCAAATAACGTAAATTTACGTTAGAATGCGTAAAAATCAGAAATATCTGATACAAATTATACAAATTGGGCTGTTGACAACTGTATACCAATCGTCTATAATCCAAGACAGCAGAACACATGATGAATCGACCAACAACAGTGGATTTATCCTTTGTGGCATAAAAAATAGGCCGTCAGCTCCACCGACCAAAGTAGTACTGACGACCTATTCCACCACAAAACAGAAGCTGCGCAACCAAGGGCGCAGTCTCGGTTTCTGTCAATTATTATAGCAGAAGCAGACCGCTTCTGCAATAGAAAGGAGCAAAAAACATGAACTTTCCTACGACAACCGAAGAATTTCTGAAAACCTTCGCCCACGGAAAAGAGCCGACCAGAGAGGACAGGGAGTACGCAGAAGCGCTGGGCAAGCTGTCCGAACTGAACTACCGGGCAGGGTACGAAGCCGGAGCTGCCAAAAGCAACAGCTAAATTTTGTGCAAGTCTACAAACTTTTGGATTTTGTACAGATACCAGTACTACATTAAGCGTTTGCGTAATTGACAAACCACAACATATTGCATATACTGGTTGCACCCACATGAAGGGAGGTGAGTTTATGTACAGTCCTTATCTTGAACGGCACAATCACACGTTCACTGTTGCACTGACCGAACGGCAGTTCCAGTGGCTGAAAACCTATTGCACCGAACACAAGGTCGCACAGGCAGCAGCCATCCGTGACACGTTCTTTGAAGTGCATCCAATCTCGGAGACCAATGAAAACGAAAAATGATACGCTCGCTAAAGTTTGCCGACCGCAGCGAACGTATCATGTAAACCCTGAGAGAAGCATTCTCTCGCCGTTATTATAGCAGAAAATTGCTTCTCTCACAAGTGAAAAGGAGCTTTTTAATGCAACTTTCTTTGTCTGAGAACATCAAAATCTTCAACAACGCCGAATTTGGCGAAATCCGTGTCATGCTCATTGACGATGACCCTTGGTTTGTTGGCAAGGACATTGCGGTAGCACTTGGCTACGCAAAGCCTGAGAACGCACTGTCAGCACACGTTGATGAGCAAGATAAAACCACTACCCTGATTCAGGGTGATGGTTCTAATTACAAGAGCAAGACGACCATCATCAACGAATCCGGCCTGTACAGTCTGATTTTCAGCAGCAAGCTGGAAAGCGCACAGCGGTTCAAGCACTGGGTCACTCACGAGGTCTTGCCGTCCATTCGCAAGCATGGGATGTACATGACCGACAACCTGTTAGAGACGGCTATTGCCAACCCGGACTTCGTGATCGGGCTGATTCAGAACATGAAGGCCGAAAAGGAAAAGAGCGCAGCGTTACAGATGCAGAACAAGCAGCTCTGCGAGAAGAACGAGGAGATGCAGCCTAAGGCGGACTACTTTGACGACCTCGTGGCGTGGAACGTATCTACCAATTTCCGCTCGACCGCAAAGGAACTGCGTATTCCAGAGCGCCTATTCATCAAGATGCTTATTTCTGACGGTTACATCTACCGTGACAAGAACAAGGGCATCCTGCCGAAAGCGGGCAAGGGTGACGGTCTCTTTGCTGTAAAGGAATATTGCAACCAGAAGAACAAGCACGGTGGCGTACAGACCAGAGTAACGCCGAAAGGCCGTGAGACCTTCCGTCTGCTCTATGCAAGCATTCGTAGAAACGGATAAGGTTTTGGGTAAAAAGTCTAAAACTGACGCTTCGGTTTTTCCCGAAACGTAAATAGACCATAAGAAAAGCCAGTGGTTAGAGAACATCTAGCCACTGGCTTTTTGTGTTACATTTGAATTGCTACGATTTCCCACGAAGAATAATTGGAAAGCCCAGAATAGGGGTGGATTTCAAAGTTTTTCGTCTCTCCCGGTTGGATATCCAAGACATAATCAATATCTCCGCACACGGGAACTTCTTCACCGTTCTCATCTTTCATCTTATACAAAACGATGACCTTTGCGCTTGTTTTGTACGCACTATTATTAGTTACTTTTCCGGTAAATCTCGTTTCATAGCCGCTACCGCGCTTTGAAGTATTGGTAACGGCCAGTTCACCGGCTCTTAAAACTTCTTTTCCATCACTCGGCTGATAGTTATAGTCCTGAGCCGAAACAGCCATTTCGATACCGGCAGGGATAGTACCGTCATACTCGTATGTGAAGTATCCGGCATACCAGTAGGAATCATCTTCCGCAACCCAGTCCAGATATTCATCGTCTGTTTTAATTACGGAGCCATCCTCTGCAACAACTGCGATTTCAATATGGGGAAACCAGACCGCAAGATTTTTGTTCGTATTCTCGATTTCAAGCGCATAAGAAATATAAATCGTGCTACCGTCACGCCACGCATAAGACCCATGATTCTTAATGCCTAACGGTTCATACTGTGTTGCATTAGTCTGCTCAAGTTCAATAAGGCCAGACCATTCATCAGGCTTTTTTGCAGCAATTGCACTGATAGGCATGGTAAAAATCAAAGCGGCAACAAGAATTGCTGAAGCAAACTTCTTCATCTTTACGTTCACTCCTTATTCGTCCACAAGGTCTGCGTACTTGACTTCGATGCGGGGCAGTTCATCAGTAGTGCTGGTCAATGCTCTGGTGATTTTTTCAAGCCCGGTGAACTCACCATAGACGGTGATAATATCATCATCCAGAATCTTCACAGCATCGCCGCCACGCTTGTCAAGCATATAATACTCGTCATCGGCATAGAATCCGTATCCACTGTTGTCCGTGTAGGTTCTCCATGCTTTTTCGCTGCCGGAGAAATTTGCGTCAATAATCTGCGAGACCTTTACCTTAACTACAATCTTGGTGCCTTCATACTTTTCAGGATAGCGGCACAGTTCCTTATAGTCCACAGTCTGGCACTCTGCCTTGTAATCGTCCTCGCTGATTTCAGGCACAACAGATGCAACGGAAGAAGCAGTGGATGCGCTTGCCTTAGATGTTGATTTACTGCTGCTTGCAGAGCCGTCAGAACTACTACCAGAGCCGCCAATGGCAGACAGGACAATCAGAACAATGATTGCGATGAACCACCAGCGCTTGTAGATGGGCGGCTTGTTCTTGCCGCCACACTGAGGGCAGACCTTTGCACTTGCGGCAATCTCCGCTCCACAGTGCTTGCACGTTGTCATTTTACTTTTAGCCATTGTAGATTCCTCCATTGTCTATTTATATGGCACTTGCAATGCCATGCATCATAAGATATGCGCCACAAGCCATAACAGCCACCGCAATGATTATGCCCCATATTGAAGCGGCAATCTTTTCGTTCTTTTCTCTCTTTTCTTTGTTCTTGTCATTCTTTTGGTTCATTACAGATTCCTCCCTTTCAAGGCTTGTAAGGCAAGTATAGCACAGAACACAGACCCTTTGTAGGGGTCTTTTTGTTTTTGCGCAGAAAATTTTTGGTGGCACAAAATTGAGCCGCCAATTTTTGAGCCTTTTTTATTTTTTCGGTGGTTGGGCGGCTCACCGGGCGCAGCCCGGCTCGGCCACTATACCCCGCCGGTGCACCCCTGCCCACTCCAGCGCACCCGGACAGATTGCACAGCACAGGCAGCAGGGCAGGCCGTGCCAAAAACCAGGGCGAACAAATACCAGGGCAGACCGACGCCCAGGCGTTGGAGCGTGTCCGAAACTGTGCAGATTTGGACACACTCAAACATGAACGATTTTCAACACAAGAATGTGTCCAAAACCATTGACACAAACACAAGAACGTGTTACTATATAGACAACACAAGAACGTGTTACACCACCACAAAACAGGAGGACAAAACCATGAAACTAGAATTCAGAACCAAGAACACCGCATACGGCATGGCGCATTATCTGTGCATCGACACAAACGCAAAGACCTTTTCCCGCGTCCCTGACGGCTGGGTATCTAAGGACGTCCCTGTTGTAGCAAAGCGGGATATGGACACTATCAAGGCGCAGGCCATCGCAGACGGATACGCGGAGGTATAAAGATGATCACTCTTGACTTTTCCCAGTGGGCTGCAATCTGGTACGTTGGCGGCATGATCAGCGGCGCGCTTGTTATGATCGCATTTCTTAACAGCTAATAAGGAGGGCTAAAAAAATGACGTTGTTTGAAGAAAAAGTAAACGAATACCGCGAAAACAAGCGGCTGTTAGAAGAGCTTGAAGCGATGAACGAAGCAATCAAGGCAGATATTATCTGCATGATGCAAGGCGCGCCAGAGATGGCGCAAGGCACCGCAAAAGCCATTTACAAGGACGTTCAGAGCGTCCGGCTCGACAGCAAGCTTCTGAAGACGCTGCACCCGGATATTTACGCCGAGTGCAGCAGCAAAACAACTTACAAGCGCTTCAGCGTGGTATAAGGGGGTGCAAGCTGTGATTTTATCTGCACTTCTGTTTTTCTTCTGGTTCTTTTCGGCGCTGTTCAAGGCAAGCAAGTAAGGAGGGCTATATATTATGACTACTAATAAGGGATATGACGCAATGGCCGGACTGTATACCACCCGCTACTATGCGCGCAAGGTTTGCCCCGGTGACTGCGTTGTCGTCAAGGTCTGCGGCGGCTATACCATCATGACGGCAGCAGATTATAATATCTTTCGCCGCCAGCGCTGACACGCTTTTATATTCAACCCCGCCCACGCTGGCGGGGTTTTTCTTTTGCCTTGCATCTGCTGAGGGTGCAGGGCTTTTCTTTTTGCCCGGCAACGTATGAGCCACGAACAAGCATTTACAGTGGCCTTTCTGCTGCTCATGCATTATTACCGCCCGAACACCAAAACCGTTTACGGGGCTTTACAGGGGCTTTCCCGTTGATTTGCCATATTCCAGCGCGCACGATACAGCAGATACACAAGCTGCCTATATACCGCCTGCGCAGCGCTGGAGGGCATACCGTCAAGCGCTGCACCTCCACTGATACCAGACACCACCGCCGAACCGGGACACTGTACAGGGCAGGGCAGCCGCCTATTATAATAATGTATATATAAGGGTGCGTTCCTGTTATGGATTCATGCCAGACAGTGCGGCATATCACAGACCATGCCAGCCCGGCGGGGTCAGCTCCTACTGTGTGTGGATCGCTGGCAAGTGCTGCACCCGGCGCACCTGCTGAGGGGTGCAGCGTCTCCACCTGTACAGGGTCAGCCCGGCGGCTTGCAGTCTGGCACCGGGTCAGCAGTCAGGGCGCACCGGCTGGCACACTCCACCCGGCGGGGCAGTCCAGCAGCGGGCGGCGCGGAACCATTGACGGCTCTCGCCGCACCTCTTTTCGGGCTTTCGCCCGATAGCTAATAGAGGTCAGCAATAGTCGCAGCGTCCCGGCTGGAATAGTCGTAACAGCTTCTGGAATAGTCGTAGACAATAGTCGTAGTTTTCCCAATAAAATAGTCGTGAAATAGTCGTAAAGTCGTCAGACGACTAACTTTTGAAAGTCCTATATATAGTATAGTAACGAGCAGTTCGCTGATAGTCGCAGAGTAATAGTCGTAGTGTTTTCTTGCGAACCTTCGTCAAATAGTCGTATATTTTTTGTGTGAAATAGTCGTTCGCCTTTTAGGAAAATGGAGATGCGATAGTCGCTAAGTCATCTGACCACCCAAAAATCACTTCTCGTCACAATTTCGCATAATATATTCCATATCTAGTTATATTAGTTTCGTATAACAACCGTACTTATTATAGTATAAAGATATAATTACTCCCGATAATCAGCTATTATTTCGCATAATAACTAGTATCATCCAAATCCGCTGGTTTCCGCTCGATTTAATCCCCAGTGATAAACTATGGTATTTCAATCAATCCATAGTATTCTACTATGAATAGTCTTTGCAACATTTCTACATATCCAACCGACTGCAAAATGAAGTCAATTCTCCATGTGAAATAGTCGCAGACCATCCACCAGTCCGAACCTCACGCCAGCTCTCGCCTACGGTTTGCTATGCTGGCTAACGGTATAGCTTTTGGAGATAGAGGGTTGTAGGGGGAAAGAACCTTTACAGACGATTGAACTCTGGTTCACAGTACTGTTGCTTCTCTTGCTCTCTGTCAATCCACATATCAGCAAAGGCCTTCCAGTTTGTTATAGGCTTTCCGGTCTTGGTCATCCAACCTGTTCCATCATAGTAATTCATGAACCTGCTGGCAAGCCTGTTCTCACATCCAGCATCCAAAAAATACTCGCTCACATCCTCGAAGTCCGGCGTGCTGGCGTTCCCATAGGGCGGGTCGCCCGCTTTCTTAATAACTTTTTTTCTTTTCTTTTCTTCTATATTAAGGAGGTGAACGATTGTTCCCCTCACAGGTGAAGCATCGTTCACCTCAGAGGTGAATGATTGTTCACCTCCCTTTTCGCTCTTTGACGATTCTTCCGGCACTTTGACGTATATCTTATCGGGCTTGTTCTTGCCTTCATGCTTGCGCTCGATCAACCCGGCTTCTTCCAGCTCTTTCAGAGACTTCTTGACCCATCGTTCCGTGAATCCAGTATCGGCAGCAAGGTCTTTGATGGGATACACGATGTATACTCGCCCTAGTTGGTCAGCAAACTTTCCGCTTCTGCTTGCCCTCTGTGACGACCTTGCACGATTGAACAGGTAAATGTAAACAATTTTCTCTGTTGGGCTAACGCCAATAGTCGAGAGGAATCGAGGGTAGACCATGTACCCATTGACCTTTGTATCGGCTGTCATGTATTCCATTTTCTCCTCCTGCAATAGTCATAGACCTCTACAATACTCTCACAGCCCCGTAGAGCCGTTCCAGAGCCGTTTTCTGTGTTCGGTCGATAAGTTTGCCATCTGACGCTAAAAGCGTTTGTAGGGCTTCTGTGTGCGTATATGCAAAAGGCTGCCATTGCTGACAGCCCATGTGCTCAATCCATCCAAGTATACTCTTGAAACCGTTGAATCTGCTTGTTAAACGTGATGGGAAGGTCGCCTATCTCGCCTTCCTTGTTTTTACTCAGCCGGAACAGATACTTGTCGGGGTTGTCGCCGGACAGAAGGATGATTGCATCTGCGTCCTGTTCAATCTGTCCGCTCTCTCGCAAGTCGGAGTTAGTAGGCGTTGCTCCGGGCTTGGATGGGTTTCGATTGAGTTGTGCCAGTGCCACCACAACAACGCCTGTGGTCTGTGCCAGTTCGTGCAGGGCAATGGATATGGCTGTAATGGCGGCATATCTGTCCTTTGCGCCTGTTTCGTGGATGAGTTGAAGATAGTCTACGAAGATAACCTGAGCCTTTTTACGGAGAGCCTGAGCCTTCATCCACGCCACGTTCTTTCCGGCAGCGGAGCGAATGTAAAGGGGCATTTTCATGTTCTTTACCTGTCCGTCAATCTCATTCAAGCTGACCGCCTTATTTTTCACCGTGTCCAGAGGGCAGTATATTTGATTAGCCATCAGACGAGCGCCCAGCTTGCGTTTGCTGGTTTCTAAACTGAAATAGTACACGGTGTAGTTTTGCTTTGCCATGCTTGCTGCTATTTGCAAGGACAGGGCTGTCTTACCCGCAGACGGTCTGCCGCCAATGATAATAAAATCACCCGGTGAGATGTGCAGCGCTTCATCCAGACGCTCTAGGCCTGTCTTGATGTACACAGGCTTATCGTCCATGTGAAGCACATAGTCGTTCAGCACATCCTCGTATGTCCACGCATCTTCTTCCTCAGCTTTCAGGCTCATCGCCTCGCCCATCTGCTGGTAAATGTCTGATAGATCAGAATAGTCGGTAAGCTCGCTGGTCATCTGAAATGCCAGACCTTGCACACGAGTGAGTGCAGCTTGTTCTCTGATAAGCTGTGCCCAACGCTGCATCTGCTCCCTGTCAATTCGTACACACTCTGATTCACAGGCTTGTACACACGCCAAGAGCGTCTGCGCTACGTCTGGATGCTGCGTGTTTATCTCGACTATATCTATCTTACCCCTAGCCGTCCAATAGCCCTGAACAGCCGCAAAAGCGTCTCTCAGCTCAGGTCTGAACAAGTCAAGTTCAAGGTCTGGTATGATTTCATCCACAACGCCCGGATTGCAGAGCATCAGCGCACCAATAAATACCGTTTGAACGTCCATTGTCATAGTCTAGGAAACTCCATCTCCGTACTTTGCTCGTACTGGTCATCCTGTTTCAATGCGTAAATGTCCTGCCATCCTGCATAGATACTCTGGTCAAGTATGGTTTTCCAGTCATGCCGATCAAACTTTTCCAGCTTGTTGCAGAGCATCTGTTTTGCCCGGTCTGTCATAGGCTTTTTGATTCTTGTACGCATCTGTGCGAACTCTCGCAAGGATTCCAGCAAGGCTTTATCGCCATTAGCAAAGTCGAAGAAGATGTCAGGTTTCTTCTTGACTGCGCTCTCCGGCAAGGTCTTGACGTTCATCTGACTGTCAGTTGATACAATGGGTTCATTGTCATCTGACTTTGAACTCATAGATGAGCTGACCTTCATCTCATTTATGACATGAGGATGAGCTGACTTTCGTGTAGACCATCCTTTTGACGCAATATCGCTTCTTTTCAACTCTTCATCGAGCAGATGTTTAATCAAAATGAAACAAGATTCTGCCTTTTTTGAGTTCAAAGTTGCGTCTTTTCCTTCAAAAACGTATGCACAGATTGCATCGTAGAGTTCTAATTTCTCTTTACTTTTGAGCGTAGAGATGGCTTCAAAGTAGTATCGTTGAAATGTAAAGCTGTCTCGTTTTTTGTCCATGCTCAATCCTCTTTGTAGCGTTTGTTCCATGCTTCGATGGCTTTTTCCTTGCCAAATGTTACAGAAGTGCTCACCCCGCATTTTCCGCAGACTACCCAATTAGCCATGTTAATGTCAAGTGGATGAAGCACTTTTACAGTCGGTGGTTCCGCACCGCAGAACGGGCATCTCTTGAGTTCTTCCATCTTTTTTCTCCTTTATATTGTTCTTACTGCTCTTTTATCCCAGTCTATAATTGCTGATGGCAAAAAAGAAAAAGTTTGAGAATGTCTGCCACATTTATCGCATAAAACTACATAATACTCATAAACACCAAAAGGCTCTTTTTCTTTTTCGATATGCGGCTCAGCTCCGCAAAGGCATAATTTCAATTCTGTCATTTTCTAAATCCCTCTCTCGTTCTGATAGTTGACCTGAATCCGTCACAAGGCTTCTTTCCTCTGCCGTAGACCGGGCGTGTGTGCTTTGGCTTTCTTTTGTCTTTCGGATTGTAGCATCCTGATTGCGTCTCGCACTGCTTAACTGCTTTTGCAAATTTTTCAAGTTCATTGCAGAACTTGTCAGCTGCTTCCGTAAACGCTTTGAAAAAATCATTAAGTTCTTCACTCATATCATTCCTCCGGCGCATAAATGTGCATCCAATGCGTCACCGTCACATCTTTCGGCAGTCTCTCGCCTATCTCGTCCCAGAACTGACCGTCTGCATAACAGCCTAAAAAGTACGCTGTCGGCGAGATTCCTTGCAACATTTTTCCATTTTTATCACGCCACGTTGTTTTAGCCGCAAGCAACAAAGGCTGCATCCGTTCTCGTGGCGGTTCACTTGCTGGATGCCAAAGTGTGTTACTCATAACCTGCTCTCCATCAAAGAACCGCAGTTCGGGCAGTAGTTCTAACGTGTATGATGATTTTTTGTGTGGCATCTGCTACACTCGAATCTTGTGAACGTATCGTCCTGTACAATCCATTCAGCGGTACGCTCTAAGGCTGTCGGGGGCATCTTCCACAACGTCAAAATGGCATTGCCAATACCGCAAGCACAGCATCTAACTCCATTGTAGTTCTCGCAGCCATCGCAATACGATTTTTTGATTTTTTCAATAAGTGCGTTTCGTTCAAGGTATTCTGGATAATTAGCCATTGTCTTTCACCTCGATTGTTGGTGCAGTGTCGATGTAGTCAAGCACATCGTCTAGCGCATAGCCCATGTAAGCGTACTCGACAGTAAACTCTTGCTCTAATTCCTGCATCCATTCTTCAATGCGCTTCCGTAGTGCATTGGCATCAATCGGTCTAGCTTCCATTGCTCTTTCTCCTTTCAATCTCATTGTAAACCGCCTTGTAGAACATATCCCACGTTTCATAGTCGCAAGAATCGCCAAAGTCGAACCCAGCCATCTTGCGTTCGGCAATGTCACGTTCAAAGCAATCAAGGGTCTTGTCGGTCAGCTCTGGCAGAAGCGGTGTGATGTATCCGCATACAAAGCTAGGCATATATGACCGTCTGCCCAAGCAATAGCGGACAGCGCAGTTGCAGACCGCTCCAAAGTCATCATTGGTTGGGTCTACCACGCCTTTTGGCACATCCGACTTCAAATCGTTCACGCTGCATTGAAGGGCTTCTGCGAATTTTGCCAGCTTCGATTCTTTTTTCACGCCACGCTTTTGCTTTTCAACGGCACTGACGTACGCACTGGTTGTTCCAATCATCCTTGCAACATCTTTCTGCGTGATGCCAAGTTCAAGCCTGCGCTTTCTGATTTTCTCCCCCGTTGTCATACTCTTCCAGTTCCTTTCTGATTTGCTGGCGTTCAATCTGCTTCAATCTTGCCTTTGCCAGCTTGTGGTTGTCAGCCTTGCGGATAGCCCAGTTATTGCGGTGGTTTGCCCACGCTGCAAAATAATGGCTAAACTCGCTTTGGTCGTACCAGCCCTTGCCAATAAGCCCTTTATAGGTCTGCTGACGTTTCATCTTTCTTCTCCCATTCCTTGCATCCACGTTCATCCCACACGAAGTCTGCAACGTGTTCTGACTGGTCGTTCACGCATACGCCCTCCGGCTCTGCGTACCATTTGCAAGAGCCACAGGACGGCTTGGATTTGTTCTTACAGGATTCTGCCGTGCATCGGATAGCCTTGCCAGCAGAGAACTGTTTTGTGCCAATGCAAGAGCAACGTTCTGTGGTGCAATAGAAATTCATTTTTTATCCCCCATGAATTTTTGCATCAGTTTTCCGTATTCTTCACGGCATTCAGGGCACAGTTCTCCAACGTTGAAAAAACTTCCCAATCCGGTTTCCCAACCTTGTAACGCTTTCCAATCGAACTCGCCATCGTTATACCGTTCTGCGAACGTTTGTTTTCCGCATCTGTTGCAAACAAACATCATCCCGTTAATTCTCATTTTTTCCTCCTTCTGTTGGCATTAAACCGTCCGATCACTCGCTTATACTCCTCATAGCACTCCGGGCACAGGTCGCCTGTGTCCCTGCGCCACGCCCAGTCTTTGAAGTATTCGTCAGGATTCATCATTCTACCGCCCTGTACCACTCCGCAGCGGTCGCATACTCGCTTGTGGTAGATTCCTCTGTCAGTTTGCATTATTCATCCTCCCCAACATCCTTGAACAGGATTTCTTTGTCGGCTTTCCAGTCTTTGATTTTGCACGGAATATGTTCCCCATCAATCAGCTTTTGTTACGACTGTATCTGCGCCATTGACAGTAACCCATCCATGCTTCAGTCTGGCTTTAGCTTCTTCCATCTGAATCAGTTCGGGAGTGATGGATTCCGACACGATACGATTGGATTCTGCTTCTGCCTGTGCTTCGATCACTTTCACATCGGCTTCCGTCTGAGCCTTCACCTTGTCCGTCTCAGCCTGGGCAAGAGCAGTCTGCTTGTTCAGTTCAGCAATCTCTGCGTCCTGTTTTGCTTGTTCTTTCGCTCTAATTTTTTCAGTGAGAGTATCATCCAATTCCACGTCAATCACGAGGGCACTCGAAACGTTGATTCCGTATTCATTGGTAAGTTTTTCATTCAAATAGCTTGTGATTGCATTGTTTACTTCCGTTTTCTTTTCGGAGTAAATGTCCATTACAGAAAACTGTGGCGTAACTTCCTTGACGTAGGCGATAATGCTGTTCTGAATACGGCTTTCGACAAGCGTTTCACCATCCATCCCATTAAAACGGCTGTAAAGTTCAACAACACGGTCTGGAATGAAGTTATAATTTACGGTAAGGTTTACTCCAACCATTCCACCGCTTGCGGGGGCATCAATGTGCCAATCTGCGTGTTCCTTTGCGTTATAATCTGCCGGGTCATCCGAAAAAATAAGTTGCTGCTGGCTGATAGGAAACTTGCTAACGTGTTTCATGGGAGAAAGAAAGTGCCAGCCCTGCGACAAGGTGTTCTGCTCAACGCCTCGTGCCGAATAAACAACTCCAACATAACCAACGGGCACTCTCTCCAAACATAGCAAAAGAACCACTGCAACAAAAAACGCTGCTACAACAGAAGAAATAATAGTTGCTACCTTTTTCATGTTTTACTCCTTATCGTTAAAATTGTTGATAATCAAAAAGGCGACCGCCCAAGATAATAAAAAGAAAGCGATGAGTTCTTTCACTCCTCTGTCACCTCTTTATACTCTACGTCAATCTCCTTCGGCAAAGTCGTCTGATACTTCTGGGCAAGCTGCTCTACGCTTTGGGCATCGCCCAGCGGCTGTTCCGGCGGGGCAACGGTGACTTCTACGTTGTCACGCATACCAAAGTAGTTCTTGGCTCGGAAAATCCACTCTGCCGGGTTCTCCTGACCGTACATACCGTTGTATGCCCACATGGACTGCATTTGCAGAATCAGTTTTAGAATGTACTTCTGCTGCAAGCTGTCGTCACGGCGTTTGCCTGTCATAATCTGTCTCAGGCTAGGCCATTCAATGCCCAACACCAGTGCAATCCATTCTACAACAGGGGAGATTCTAGCTTCGATGCAAGCGTCAAAGAAGAAATCAAGGCGTTGCTGCACTTCAATGGGGTTGTTCATATCCACGCTCGGAAGGTCGCCAAAATACTTGGCTGCAATCATGCCGATGACCTTCTTGTCATCTTCATCACCGATTCTCGACTGCAAATCTCCTATGTTCATCATTTTCAGCTTTTCGATAGCCAACGCTTGTTGCTCCTTTACCTTCTTACTGACCTGCGATCGGATGCTCTTGTTCTTGTTGAGGTTCTGTATCCGCTTCTTCTCTCGCTCTTTTTCACGCTTTGCAGCGGCTTGCTCTTTTGCCTTTTGCGCTCGCTTCTCACGCTTTTTCTTTTCAGCTTCGGTCAGCGGCGGTCTGCCACGACCACGCTTCGGGGGTGTTGCCATGTGTCAGACCTCCTTGATGAGCTTCCAAACAGGGAATGCGTATGGATGCTTTGCAACGACATTCCACAACCACTTATATGGATAACCCACGCAATCGGACTTTGTGATCGCCCCAGCAATCGCCATCACATAGCCGTTTTCATCTGCATCTTCTTTCTTAGGCGGCTGCTCGAATGTGCTTCTCCACAAGCCATCAAACCCGATTTCGCTATAAGAGCAGGTTTTGAAATAATGCGTAGCCATTCCAAGTTCTTGCTCAATATCGTTACGGATGCTCTTGTCATCTTCGTCCGTTTCGGTTTCAAGAACAAGGTAAATCCGCTTTTTCACGCTCTCACCTCTTCATCTTCGTTTCGATTTTATCCAGCTCAGTTGCAATCCACCAGATGGAGCAGCAGTTGTCCCACTGCCGCCACCAAGCGCACTTTTCTTTCTCGCAGATGCACCGACCAAGCGGGTTGCTGGTCATTTTCATCGGGCAGTAAAGTTCGTTGTCCATCATTTCCACCCCATCATAACTGCCGTACAAGCGACCAGACACACGTTGATAAACAGCCAGACGAGCATTGCCTGCCGTTCCTCAAACAGGCTGTTCGCCATGTTCTTGATTGTCCGTTCGGACTGAACTACTACCGCCAGCAGGACTAAGCAGACCAGCCAGCGGGTTACAAATTCAAACATTGTTATCCTCCATCAAATCGTCCATGCTCAACTGACCGCTGATGTTGTCATCTTCCATCCACCAGCAAAAAACGTCCATTCCAGTTTGCCAATCGCACGGCAGACCTTTTGCTTTTCTGACATCAAGCATTCTTTCAAACGCAGAAATGTACATTTTTTCATAAGAAGGCCAGCGCATAAACTCGCGCTGTCTGCCCCCCCTACCAGCCATAGGGCAGCCGATGCAACCAACACGCTTCTGTCCTTCGCAGTAAAGCGGATTGATAGGCAAGTGCTCGCTGTGCGTGTATCCCCATACATCATCATCAGACCAATCTACAATAGGATTGACGGTCATTTTGCCCTTGAGGTTGCAGGTTTCAAAGAGCTTTCTCTTCTCGTCATTGTCACCCATGAGAATGATGCGCTTCTCTTTGTCTTTGTGCATCAGCTCCATCACGCCACGACTGTTCTTACGCCGAGTAGATTCGGCCCAGCGAACGCCGGTAGCGATAAATCTATCGCGGCCAGTATTTTCTTTGAGAACGGCACAGCAGTAGCGTACAAGTCGTGTGGGCGGCATCAGCTTTTGCGGAATCAGCGTCCACATGGACACGGGCTTGTCCTTGTAGCGCGGCATGACAATGGAGCATTTGATTCCCCGTTCTTCCATCGACTTGAACTGCTCACGGATGAAATAGACCGTTTCCGGCGCATCTGCTGTGGTATGGCTGTTGACCACCTCAAAGTTGATTCCTGCACGTTCAGCCAGTGCCACAAGCACCTGCGAATCTTTGCCGCCAGAGTATGTGACCATCAACGGTTTCTCGTACCGATGCTCTGACAGCCTTGCAGCGTCCTGCAACCGTGCGATTGCAAGCTGTTCCTTGTCCATTAGCTCCACCTTTCTCTCAGCTCTTTTTCGACCTGTTCTGACTTTGCGGTGATGTAATCCGCAAACTCGTCAGGTGTCATGTTCTCGTTTTTGAACTGCCCAACCATTTTCAGTAGTATTCGATTTCAACCATTGAAGTGGATACAAGCTCAAATCGACCGTCTCCCAGAGGTATTTGGAGTAGTTTGTAATCTCTTGCACTAGAGATCGGAATCAGCTCGTTAAAGCTTTCCACCGTAATGGTGTACTTTAAATGCCGTGCGCTGCCGTAGCCCACTTTTTCAATTTCCGGGGAATAAACTGTAACATGGTAGCAAGGGCGGTCAGCAGTTTCAGTTTTAGTTTCAGCATCAGCAGATGTTGACCCACAGGATGTAAATAACAGTGTGAGTGACAGTGCCAGAATTGTAATCACAAGACAGATAAAACGATGATTGCTCACTTCTGTTCTCCTTTCAGTCGATGTACCGCCATGCAACAATTTTGACATCACTTAAAACCCATTCACCACTACTTTGAAACCAGCGTTTATCGTTATATCTGCGGTACGCAATGTCGAGGTCTCCATTTTCAAACTTTATTTCGACAGCTTCACCGCATTGCGGTTGAACATTCATGCTGTTCCACTTGTTTTTGTTTTCAGTGTCGGGCTTCTGTTCATCAGGTGTTAGCCAGTCATTCAGTTCTTTCATGCAGGACGGACAAAGCTGAATCGGTTCTTCGCCCAGTCCAAAACGGTTGCGTTCCACCGTGCAATCTAAGAACAGAATTGAATTTGCAGTACCGTAGCAATCGTTTATGTCAGGCACTTTCCGATTAAAAATCTCACCGCACCTGTCGCACTTAAAGACAACGCTCACTCTTTTATTCCCTCCATTCTTGAACCACAGTTCGGGCAATAATCAAAATCCGATACACGTTCATACGGCGAGAGCTTGTATTCTGCTCTGCACTTGTCACACTCGATTGAGTTTCTTTCATGGTCATAAATCCATTTTGCTTGTCGTTCCTGTTCTCCTTTCAGCCAGTCGTTAAGTGCAGCCATACAAGAGGGGCAAAGGACAACGGTTTCATCTCTTATCGAGTAAATCCCTTTATCATCGCCAGCAAGGCACTTTACAATAGAATTGCTTTCAAATTGGTCAAGTTCGTCATCAAACGGTGTCATGTATTTCACATCATTGGAAAGCGGAAACGCTTCACCGCACCTATCGCATACCATTGTCATTTTCACCACAACTCCCAACTAGCCTTGAGCTCTTTTCCGATTTCAACAGAAAGTTTCTTGATGATGATTCTTGCGTGTTCATACTGAGCTTTTACGCCGTATGAATAATCTGTGACAACCTTCTTCGGGCTTTCATTGCTTCTCATTTTCTTTCTAAGGTTTTCTTCGTTCTCCATAAGAAGTTCGCTTTGGTACAGCCCCAGAAGCCTTACCAATTCTTGTTTTTCAGGCAGTTGCATTTTCTTTCTCCAATCTCTTTAGCAGCCCATCCACGTCATACCGCCAATGGACACGCAACCTTTTTGCTTTGACCTCTATCCCCTCTCGCTCTGCCCACTGCCAAGGGATGCTTTTGCGGCTCTCGTTGTAACGGAACGCCAGAACCTTGCTGGCAGGGATTGCAAAGGTGCGGTTGACCGCCCGGTAATTGACTATCACATGGGCGGTCTGACCGCTGTACCCCATTGCATCCACCATGTCCGTGATGTGCTTTTCCTTGCGGTATTTGCACTTTGCCTTGTCGTACTTTCCGAACACCTTTTCCAGAGGGATAGAGGGTGTTTCAATGGTTTTCAATTCAAACAGGTGGTTCATCGGGTAACGGTACACAAGGAAGTCGCAGATGTTGTCGATGGAAAAAGACAGGTTCTCGTTGCCACCGTAGTAGGTTGCAGCACTGTCCTTCAGGCGGTAGCACCACGCATCGGATGGAACGGATGCTTTGAAGTCTGCTTCAAACTGTTTCCCGGTGTTCATTCGTTGTCTCCCGGAATTTTAGGAATTAGCATCCAGAACTTGACTGGGTTTTTATTGTCAATCCACTTTCCGTTTACAAACTTCCTTTTCCCAATCAGATTTTCCCAGATCAAAGAATCGTAAACAGCAAGATAAATTCCATCTTCTTTCGGTTGTTTGTCTTTTACATTTGTCCACGCAATTGATGAAGCGTTTTCAAGCTGTTTGGCAAGTGCCAAAACAAGGTCAGAAGCGGCGTCAAGGGCAACACCTTTATTGTATTCAGAGTAAATTCCGCTGTTCATAAGCGCTTTAGCTTTGGCTTTTTTACTGTTCCCGGTTTCTTTCCACCCTTCAATAATCGGCTCTACGTCAACAAGTCTCATCCTCGTTCACCTCTAAATTCACTTCCGAGATACCGCTTCTTACCACGCTCCCGGTGCTTATCCTCGTAGTCACGGTGGTATACGCTCTGGCTGTGGTTCAGCTCATACACGAATGCCTTGCGCTCCTCGAAGTCTTTCTTCTCTGCCTTGTACTTCTCGCAAGTGTCGTGGCAAGCTTGGTGGCGTGATGTGCAGTTGAGACAACAGGTAATCATTCCAATTCACCCCCAAGTATCTGCCATAGCTTTTGCAACGCCCGGAAAAGTTTTTGCACGGCTCTTTGCGCGGTCAGTGGTAAACATGCCCTTGTGCTGTTCACTATGCTTGTGCGAGTAGGAACCAGACGGGCACCATGTCGCGGTAGGTTCTACGATGTTTGTCGGGTGCAGCGGCGGTACACCGCGTTCCCACAGTAGCGTTTTCTTGCTGTAAGGATGTCCGTACTCGTAGGGCTGGATTGCCTGCGTAGGCTTTGGGTAATCAAAAATCTTGCTGGGGGTAGGATTCTCAATCACCACTTTTTCGCAATCTGCCGCCCACACGGCAAGAAAAAGCGCCTTGCCGCACAATCCCTCATAATACCGGGAAAGATTGAGCTTTCCTCCCTTGTACAGGTGTCTTGCTCCCGCGTTGCTCGTCTTTGTGCAGGGGACAAATGCGATAATCATGTCCCAGCGGGGCACGTCATGCACGGTTCCGTCCATGGTCACGACCTGGCCTCCCTCGATAGCCTTTAGGCAGTCACCGAGAATATGCCATTCTGGATGTCCGCCGGACGGCTCAATCAGGTCGCAGGAATAGGCTTCGTGGCCTTTTGCGCGAAACGCTTTGCACACTTCTTGCGATTCCTCGCAGGCAATCAACACTTTCATATTTCCAAACGCCCGTCCAGCCAGATAGCGCAGCTCTTATATAAGGTAGGCGGTCAGGGTTTATGTCCTAAAAGGGCAAATCCGATGAATCGTCAATCACAGAGAAGTCGTCTGCGTTACCCTGAGAATAGTTCTGTGGTGCATCCTGCGCCCGATCGGCGGGTTTGCTGTCAGACTTGCCACCGCAGAAGTCAACCTTGTTCGCCATAATTTCTGTTGCGGTGCGGTTGTTTCCCTGCTTGTCGATATATTTCCGGGTCTGGATGCTGCCAGTCACCAGAATTAGGCTACCCTTCTGGAACCACTTGGAAACGAACAGTGCCGTATTACCAAATGCGGTGCAGTTGAAGAAGTCGGTTTCCTTCTGACCGCCACTCTGACGGTCACAGGCAATGCTGAACGTGCAAACATCCTTGCCAGACTTCGTGACCTTAGCTTCAGGCGTGTGAACCAGACGCCCCTGAATTGCGATAGAGTTAAGCATTGTTTAGCCCTCCTTCGGCTGTTTCTGAGCACAGTCCCAACACAGGACGCGCCCAAAGCGTTTCTTTGTGCTTCTTGCAGTTTCCAGCGGCGTAACTGTTCGGTTGTTGTAATTGACAGGCTGTAACTGCTTTCCACAGCAAGCGCACGGAGGAATATTTTCTGCCTCCGCTTGCTTTTGGACAGGCTTGCTTGCCCTGCTTGTGGTCTGCTTCTGGTACTCGTCCGTGTCAGCGTCCTTCGTATCGTCAATACAGAACAGACCGTTCAGAGCGTACTTTCTGGCGTAGCTGCTTGCAGTGCCGGTAATCTGCGAATCGTCCATACCCTTCTTAAACTCAGGCTCACGAGCGTATGCAGTCACCGTGTAGGTGGCACCATCCTGCGATTCAACTGTTGCAGTGGCTTCGATATAGTGCCAACTGTCAACGATAACAGGCTTGTCGGAAAGCCGCAGCACAAGGCTATGTGCTTTCAAGATTGGCTTGACCGCTTCGAGGATGTCCTCACAGGAACGGTACTTGTAACCGCCAAATTTGTTCATCTGCCCTTTGGGGGCTTTCAGCTCTGACTGAACAGCCATCAGAGCTTCATGGATTTTGCTGTTGTCCATCAGGTGTTCTCCTTCCTCGCTTCTTTTCTCGCTTTACGGCAAGCCGGGCAACGCTTGGGCAGTGCCATGTTATGCGATTCAAAGAAAAAGCGTTCTGCTTTGGTAATTTCAAAAGGTTTGCCGCAGCCACGGCACGTCTTTTGAATGGAGACGATATTATCCCTTTGAGCGGCGCTTAACACATTAGGAATAGCAGAAAGTTCCATAAAGGAGTCACCCACGCTTCTTACAAGACGATGCTTCGGCGCATGGCCATTCAGCTTAAGCATTTTTTCGTAGTCTGCTTTTTTGCAATTTGCGCAAAGCTTTTCATCGTTTTCCGGGTATGCCGAAAATGGCTTGTTGCATCTCGTGCAATGTCTGATTTCTTTCTTGTATTTTCCCATTTTCTTTCCTTTCTTAGGCTTCATTAGGCTTCATTCTTCTTGCTTTGGCTTAACTTGGCTGTACAAAATCAACCAGCCATCAGGTCTGCCAACTGTGCGCGGAGGTCTTTCAGCTCTGCTTCCCTGTCCTCAATCTCAGACCGTAAGTCCTCGATCGCTGCCAGCCGGTCAGCTTCTTTGGCTTCTGCTTCCTGCTCACGGGTTAGGAAATACACGCCATCATCCGGCTCTGTCACGCCACCGAATCTGTCAAGGTTAATCATCTTTGGGTCTCCCTCTCTTGCGTTCCTCTTTGATTTGTAGCGCGCTGTGCCACTGGTCTTTATCGATTTCGATGGTAGACCACCGGTAGTTACATACGAGGCACTTCTTGCGTCGAGAGATGCTGTCATAGTCAGACCGGCTGTCAACCGTTGTAATGTTGTCGCTACCGCACATCGGGCACTTCATTGTGCATCCCTCCACTCGCTGGTGTGGTGAGGAATGCGTTTTACTTTGCGATTTTCCTGTTCAATACGTTCATTTTCAGAGCTGACACCAATGGCACACAAGACGAGTGCTGCGGCGAGGAAGCTACACGAAAGGAAAACGTATCCAAACATTGCTACTATGCTTTGACTTTTCTGGATTGCATCGCCACATCCTACCGAAAAGATTGCTAACGCGATTCCAAGCGTGCAAAGGACATTAGCTTTCAGGCTTTTCACTCTTATTACCTCCAAAACTCAGTATCCATGCCGTAGCCATCGCCACAGATACCGTGATGATTCCACGGGCAGCTGATGCTCCTACCAGAATTCCGATGTGATGCACCATCCAGAAGTTCAGCAGAAATACCGCCAAAACCACTGCCAGTGCTATGCCCCACATTAGGGCAACTTCAATAAACGCTTTCATCTTGTCTCCTTTCATTTTTTGCCATTGCAAATCACGGCTATACCATGCTTTGCCGTTGCTTCTCGATGAATTGCTTTGCCTTTGCTTTTCTGCTCCTAGCTACTCAATTCCTTAGCCTATCGTTTCTATTCTTTGCCGTTGCCTCGCCTTGCCCTGCATTGCCTTTGCTTATCAAAGCTACGCCTTGCATCCATAGCCTTTGCTGTGCCGCTCATATCGGTTCCATGCAATTCCATTGCTCGTCTGAGCCTTGCTTCGCCATGCCTTTGCAAATCTCATCAAATCATCGCATTGCCATTGCCTCACCATACTTCGCTTCGCATCGCCCTCGCTACAGATTGCCTTTCAATGCTATTTCTTTGCAGCTCCTAGTGTTTCCTTGCCTTGCCTTTGCGCCACGTCTCAAAGCCGTGCCATGGCCATGCTGTTATCAGCAATTCCGAGCTGTGCCGTTGCGGAGCGAATCATATCGTGTCTATGCAATTCCATTGCGTATCTGTTCAATCCTTTGCATTGCCTTTGATACGCGGTTCAAAGCCACACTTTGCCATTGCTTCGCCTTTCATTGAAAAGCTGTGCCTTTGCACTTAGTTCAGGATTTCGTAAGAAAAGCGCCCCTTGCCGGAGTTTAAGTCCCTCGCAATTTTACTGTAAGAAATCTTGAGTGTACGAGATGCGCTACGGATTGAATTGTATTTTTCCCCCTGTTTTAATATCCTTTATTGGTTTGCAGTGTGAATAGGCATAATTTTTGGGAATGTACCCATCTTTCAGCGCTTCTTTTATACGATTTTCTGCGTACTCCTTTCCTTTAGTTTCAGTCCATACTTTCAGAGATCCTCTCGGTATACCGGTTTCTTTTTCCCATTCTGCACATGGAAAAGATTTTCCATTTACAGTCAAAACAATTGTGATTCTGCGGTTGTTGACATTATCTTGACGAGTTGCCCACCTACAATTTTCAGGACAATAGTTTCCATTGTTATCGATTCGGTCTAAATCAAGTCCTTTAACCCATCCAGACGATAATGCCCATTCGCAAAAAGGCTCAAACTTCTGCCATTTGTTGCAAACTTGTATTCCTCTGGCTCCGTAGTTTTTATACGCAGAGCATTTTGGGTTCTGTGTGCGTTGTTTCATAGACTTCCACGCCCAATAGATTTCCTTATTTGCCTGTCTTAGCGTTTTTTCTCTCATTGTTTCCACTTATGATATTTCCTTAATCGTTCAAAATATCGTATGTAAACTTCCCGCGCCCACTGTTGCGCCACTGTCCGATGCCACGCAAAGCGCCGTAGTCCAGCCATTCACGCACAACCTTCTCGTGAGAATCGTCCAGAAGAACGATTTCAAACTCGCAGGTCGAACCAGCGGGAATCTGCTCGCTGTTGGCAAGACTGACGCGCTCGCCCTGCGCTGTCTGTGCGCGGAGTGGGCGCTGGCACTCGGTAATCTCGCCGTTCACATTAATGGGAATCATGCGGGGCTGAACGAAAATCAACCCATCAATGACCTTCTTGTAGGCCGTCAGCTTGCCGGATTCGTTGACAGCTTTCTTCTTGCCAGTTTCGGTTTTTCCGCCGATACGACCCAGCATACCGCAGGAATCCTTGAAGAACCCCTTGATTTGGTAGTCATACAAGATAGGCTCGCCGTTCTCGTTGCGAGGGAACACGGTCATGCCCTTATCTGCCACAGCATCAGCGCCCAGAGCTGCAACCTCGTCCTCAATGGTGTTTGCATCCGGGGACTTGCTGGCGATGAACTCGCGTGCAATGTTCTGGTTGCTAGGCCATGTGCCGAGAACCGCTTCGGTGAATGTGATTCTGACTTTGATTTTTTTCATTTTTGTTCACTCTTTCTTTCTCGATGTGTTCCAGTCTTAAAGGTTCACGCTCTTGCCAGCGCTTCTGCCACGGACTGCTTTTGTTGAAGTTGCTTACTGCTTTCTTCATCGTTTGCCATCCTTTGCTTACGCTGGATGCGTTTTAGACGGTCTTTCTCCCGGCTGTGCCAGCGGATTTCCCGTTAGCCGCAGTATTTACCGTTCATCAGGGGCCTTCACCTTTCCCTGTGCAAGTAAAGTACTGTAATGGCCGTAGCTCATGCCATATCGTTTTGCGGCATCGTTCATCTGTCGCACGGTATACTTTGGAGGCTCGTGCTTTTGAGGTCTCGCACGTTCTGGCTCCTGCACATCCCAAGTAATTTTGAACTCACCAGATGCTTTTAGCTCATTCAGCTCTTTTTGCTTTTTGGCTTTGTACTTTTTGGTCAAAGCCTTGTTTGCATCTGCTGCGCATTCAGGGTGATACTTCTGAGACCAGACCTTCCGAACCATTGGCTTCTTGCACCAAGCGCATAAAGCCGGTTCCAAATTAGCCTTGATTCCTTTCTTTATAAAAGCCTGCCGTTCTCTGCGAACAATGATTTTACATTCTTCACAGTATTTCTTGCACGGATTTACAAGGCCAAGAAAGACACCGCAGCGCTCACAGTATTTAATTTCCATCCACTTCACTTGCCTTTCTTAAGGCTCTTTCATTGTGTTCAGAAAAACACTGGTCAAGAAACTGGATGAACTTTGCGATTTTCTTTGCATCTTCCGGCGTACAACCATTTTCTACAAAACGTCTTGTCGCCTGTTCACGCTTGAAATCCGAGTAGATCTTGGCCGCAGCGTCAATGGCAAACTTGGCTTCTTCTGGGTATTCAAGGTCTACCTTCAAGGTGATGATCTGTTCCATGTTCAGCCCTCCTTCTGCTCGATTTCAAGAATCTTGCAGATGCTCTGGATAATTTTCTCCGGCTTTCGCTCGCCACGAAGAATCTTGTAGAGGTACGAATCATCAAGGAACAATCCAGTATCGCTTTGAACCGCCTGAATCAGCTCCGTTTGCTTCATACCTCGCTGCAACAGCTTCATTTTCACTTCCAGCTCAAAGCCAGAACGGAAGTTTTCTTTCAAAATTCCACCTCCATTTGCTAAAATCTATTGACAAGTACGGAAAGCTGTACTAATATAAGGGTGTAGAGAGTTTATATTGTACAGTGTTCTGTACTGCCCATGTCTGTATTATAGTACAGGCATCTGTACAAGTCAACTCTTTTGTACAAAATTCTGTGCATTTGTATACTTGCACAAATATGGGAGTGTTCTTATGTCGGACTTGTACAGCAACATCCATGCACTCTGCGAAAAAGAGGGAATCAAAGACGGAACTCTTTGTGCCAACATCGGGATTCGCCGTAGTTTTCTTTCCGAGCTGAAAGCCGGGAGAACCAAGAGCCTGTCCGCAGAGGTTCTTTCTAAAATTGCAGCCTACTTCAACGTATCGGTAGACTACCTTCTCACTGGCGAACAAAAAGAAAACCCGCCCCAGCAGCCGCAAAGTGAAGTCGATGCAGCAGTGGAACGGATTAGAAAAAAGCTTGAATCTATGCCGACAGCGCAGCGTGAAGCGCTGATGAACCTGATCGAGAAGATGTGAGGTAAGCCCGTGTATTACTTGTTGTGCGGCTGCGCCTTTTGCTTTTGGTTCATGCAGGCCTTGTTAAAAGGCAATGACCGTGTGCTATATGGCAACAGCAGAAAATATCGTTACCGTAGAAACCGAAAAAAGAAATGGTTCTGACCCGGTAAAATAAAAACCCCTTGTGCCGGGCTGGTGTAGCTCTGCGCAAGGGGTTTTCTGTTATTCTAGGCCTAAGGCTTGCTCCGCTGCCGGAATCTTATCAGGGTGCTCCAACAGCCATGCGATAAACCTGTCAATCTTAGCTCTTTCTTGTTCGCTCATTGCAGCATATCCTCCCGATCAGTAAATACGATTGTTCATTTGATACGATTATACATCTTTCAGTTGTATAGTCAATACAATTTGAACAACTTTGCAAAAATCGAATGTTTTCTTCGCATCCGTTACTTTTCATCGGGGAAGCCACGAGCGTTCAAGTCAAAAGGGACAACGCCTATCCATTTTTCCTCCAATCACAGCTCTACGAGCTGTCCGTCAATGCGTTCGATGTTATCTGCCGGGTCGCGCCCATCGTCTAAGGCGGCTACGGCACGTTCTAGGATGCCTTTCGCTTCGAGGTAAGCATCTTTATCAGCTTCGTACCCAGAAAGGCTCAGGACAAGCTCCAGCGTCCGTCTGCGGGCGTATGGGACAATCAGAGCATCTACAGTTCGGTTCATTAGCTTTCCTCCCATGGTTCAGGTGTGTGTGGCTGCCCATCGGTAATGCTGGCGGGCATTCCGTCGATGATTGGCATACGTTCATGGTTCCAGATTGCAGTTTCTTTCATTTTGTGTTTCCTTTCTATTTGGAATTTTTTGACAATATAGTTATAACACAGGCTGCTGTTGGTTCTCCATAGCAGCTTTTTCCATTTTTTGGCTTGTCGAATCCGGCAGTTTTGCAGAATTTTGTTGAAAGGGCGTGAATTTATGGATGAATATTTAGTAAGAACGGCCAAAGCATTAGAGATGGCACGGATGCACTCTGGTCTAAGCCAGCAGAAGCTGGCGGCACGGATGGGCATAAATCGTGGCACGGTCGCCAATTGGGAGCAAGGCCTGGCAGCTATTTCCCTGCCAACGGCTATGCGCTGGTTTACCTGCTGTGGTGTATCGGCGGCTCGATACATGGACGCTTGCATTTACCCGGGGCTGCTGGAGCATTTGGAAGATGACCTTCCTGGTCTGGAGAAGCGGCAGATTCTCATAGATGCTATGATGGAATGTTCTTCCTATGAGATAGATGCCTTGTTGTATATCCGGTACGGAGATCACGGCTCAGACCATATGGGTGTGCTGACGGAGGTTCTGGCAAACCTCCACACGCCGTTGAAGGACAGGGTCTCTGTTTGCCGGATGGTATCGGGCAACTACGAGATAGCGCAAGCTACCGGAACAGACCCAGACCCGAATGGAACCGCCCCGAAGATGGAGATTCTTTATCAGGCGCAGGATGCCGGGACGGAAGCCGCTATGAAGTCCAACGATTCTTATACCGTGAATCCGAATAATATAAGCGGCTGATTGTCGAATTATCGAAGTTTTTAAGAAACATTTTGTCCACGTTCATCCACTTTTTGTACACCTATCGGGCAAATTTACCTTGTCATTCCGTCCCCCATAGGCTGTAAATCGACAGCATTTGCGTGGAACAAATAACGAATTAACGATAATTTATTGTTTGCGATTGAGCAGCCCGTCAATCCGTCCCCCATAACACCGGCTCAAAAGTTTCTCATCCACATTTTGTACACGTTAGATAAGACTAATCATTGCCGAAAAAACTTTATTCAGCAAATGGAAGGTTGAGTTATCCACAAGCTGGAATGGAAAAATAAAGAAATTGTTGAAAATTATCGTCATCGCCTATTTAACGATGATATTTAACCTCTTGTTTATTTCTTGTTTAATATATAATATGTAGATGGGGGACGAAATGACAAAGCATGGGGGACGTTTTGACAAGTCATGGGGGACGTTTTGACGACCCTATGGGGGACAAAAAGACAAGCCACGGGGGACAGAATGTATTGACTTGTCCCCCAATCTGTGATATACTGCTTTTAGGCTAGAAAAGGAGGCGAACAGATGCAAAAAATATCCGACAACAACCTTGTTGAAAAAAGCAAATCTCTTGTGTGGGCAAAGTTCAGGGACTACACGGCAGGAGAGCTCCGGTTGCTAGAGGTTTACTTGTCAAGAATAAATCCGAGAGACCCAAACAGCAGCCGTGTAGAGTTCTCGTTGGCAGAGTACAGAGACCTGCTCGGACTGAAAAGCCTTGATGCACGAAGGATTGAGCCGCAGATCAAGCACTTTTTGGGCAATACGGTGTCGATTCCCATTGACAAAGAGAAGGGCACGTTTGAGAGCTTTGTCCTTTTCACAAGGGCAAAACTGGACTATGTACCCGAAACGAGGTCTTATGTTGTGGCAATTACTTGCAACCCTGACCTTCGCCCCATCTTTTTTGATATTGCCGAAAGCGGGTATGTTCGTTATCGTCTACGTTACACATCACGGATGAAATCACAGTACAGCATCCTGCTTTATTCGATTCTTCGGGATTGGATGAACATGGACAACAAGCCGCATGAAATCAGTCTGAAAAAACTGAGAGAACAGCTCGGTGCGATGGAAGCAAGCTATGATGTTTACAAGAACCTTCGCAAACGAGTGCTTGACGTTGCGGTGGATGAAATCAATGCCGTGTCGGACATTGTTGTGACTTACGAGCCGGTTCTTGTGGCGCGAAAGGCTGTGGCAGTCAAGTTCAAGCCCAAAATTAAAGCGTCTGAGACGCTGATTGAAGCTCAGGCAAGCGAAATATTGGATGAACCTCAAAAAGCCGCCAGAAAGCCCCGCAGAAGCGGATACGAGGATTTTGACTGGTCTGTGTGTGACGAGCTGGAAATGCAGGACTGCGTTGACGTGGCAAAAGTGGTTGAGAAGTGGATGAAGAAAGAGCATCCTGAAATCAAGCTGCCGAGACGCAGAGAAGCGGTTTACGATACAGTGAAGGCAGCGTATAAGGACATCTTGTCTTTAAGCAGAACACCATTCCCCGACAGACCTGTTGGCTATCTGATTAGAAGCGTTGACAAGGCGGGCGTTGTGGACAAGTATATGCCCGCTTTCTATTCCATTGAAGCGATGCAAAAGTAGTCAGAGTGAGCAGATGATGCAGAAAGGAGAAAGCATGAGTAAAAAAATCGTAGACGTTGCGCCGTTGATGGAATATTACCGAAACAGACTTCTTGAAGAAGGCGATAATATTGCTTTAGAAGATGCACTTGAAAGATTAAGAGAATTGAAAGACGATACAGATTCTTTGCGACCCGCCGGTCATTGGATAGAAAGTATTTGCTTAGATGATGCTTTTTGGGTATGCTCTAACTGCAAGTTCCCTAGTCAAGCATCTGCTGCACCAGAACTTTACCACTACTGTCCAAATTGCGGCGCAAAAATGAAATAAAGAAAGAGTGATAAAATGGCAAAAATTATAGCTGTCGCCAACCAAAAGGGCGGCACAGGAAAGACCACCACAAGCACCTGTCTGGCTGGTGCGTTACAGTTGCTTGGTAAGAAGGTGTTACTGGTGGACTGCGATGCCCAGTGCAACGCAACGGACACCTACGGTGCACAGACAGAGGACGTGTGTACCCTGTTTGATGTAATGACCCGGCAAGGTACAGTAGAAGAAGGAATCCAGCACTGTGAAGCCGGTGACATTCTGCCGTCAGACAACGCATTGAAGGACATTGACGAGCAGCTTGTTCGGGACATGGGCAAGAACTTCCGACTGCGAGAAGCCCTTGAAAGCGTGTCCGGGCAGTACGATTACATTGTGCTGGACACTCCCCCGCAGCTCGGTCTTGCGCTTGTAAACGCACTGATTGCTGCAAACAGAATCATCGTTCCCATCACAGCAGACCGTTACGCACTGGCTGGTTTGAGCCAGCTTTCGCAGACCATCGGTGACGTTCGCAGATATTTCAACCCGACCTTGAAGATTGAAGGTCTGCTTCTAAACCAGTACAAGAGCCGTGAGAACCTGTCCAAAGAGGTCGTAGAGCAGCTTCCTGTGATTGCAGAAAGCATGGGAACGAGGCTTTTGGGCGTAAAGATTAGACCGTCTATGGGCGTTCGTAAGGCGCAGGCAGAGCGGCACAGCCTGTTTAGCGGGGACACGGCAAAGAGCACCAGCGCAGAGGACTTTAAGGCTTTGGCGAAGATGATTGTAGAGGGGAAAGAAAAATGCGACTGATTGATGCAGAAAATTTAAAAGAAACATACAAAAGCTGGATTTCAGAATATATTCAAAAAGGCAACAATTCTTCTAAAGTAGAAGCAACCAGAAAATGTATCACGATGATAGATTATATAAATTCTTATAACGAAGAAGACGCAAGGCCTTCTGCGGAATGGGTTGTTACGGACGAAGAGAGAGATTGTGCTTGTTGCAGTAGGTGTGGATGGTATATCGACAGACCGAATGCTTCGTTTGCAATTTCAAGATATAAATATTGCCCAAATTGTGGTGCATGGATGGGAGGAATTGTGAGATGAAATCAACCAGCAAAAAATCATCCGGCTTGTTGGGCGGGTTTGACTTCCAGCCTATTTTTTCGGAACAGACATTAAGCCGAAGTGAGCCAAAGGAAGAAGAAGTGAGCCAAGCAAAGCCGAACGAAGCCGAACAGGAGCAAGTTAAGCCTAGTGATGCCACAGGTAGCCATACACAGCCGAGTGAAGCGGAATTAAGCAGTATTAAGCCGAAGCAAGCCAAAGACAGCGAAAGACAGCCAAATGATGACGTATTAGGCGAAGGTAAGCCGAAGAAACTGAAACAGGCAAAGGAAACGAAACGACTGATTGAACAGGGCAATATTCCCGGCGCACTGGCTGAAGCTGGCTTGACAAAGAAAAAAATCCCGATGCCGGAATCGCATCAGGGCGTTGCAAGTGGTGACGGCAAGCGTTCTAAGCGCATTACCATCCTTATGAGCGAGGAGGAGCGCAAGTACATCAACCGTGAAGCCAGACGGCACGGAATGACGATTGGACAGTTCGTTTACGCTCTGGCGGTTGCGGCGGCAGACGGGAAGATTGAGTTGGAGGATTTCTTAGATGAATGACGTGTGGGTTGACATTTGGCAGAAATATGAAGCAATGGAAAATATGGGACGCAAGCCTTATGGTTTCAAGCGAGTTCCATCAAATTTTGTGTTTGACGAAGATAAGTCGGTAAAGTGGAACAAAGAACAAGCGCAAAAGAACAACGATGATTACGACAATGAAGTTAAGCGGCTGAATCAAGAGAAAATGAAGCGTAGGGATGAAATCTATGCAGAGATTTATAAGGCAATTCAAGAAGAAGTCGGTTTTGGGATTTCAGAAAAGAAAGCGGCGAGAATTTGGGGGTGCGCTTACGATAGAGGGCATTCAGCAGGATGGTATGAAATAATGGTAAATTTGGAAGAAATTGAAGAACTCGTAAAGTTCGTATTGTGTGAAAAGAACTGAACTGGAGGATTTCTTGGAGGATTGACGTATGATGAGGTCGAAGGAATTTTACGAAGGAAGTATTATCCGTTTACAGAAAATGGTTAAGCGTGGCATTTGCATTCTTTTGTTCGATGTCTTTGCTGTAGCAGTTCAGATTCCGTTTATCTTTGCTGGTAAATGGGTTGCAGCGCACTTGATTTTGTCCATTGCCGTATCTTTTACGGCGGGAATTAGTTTTAACACACTTATGGATAGCAAAAAACAACTTGATATGTACAAGGCAGATATGGAATTGTACTACACCAAGGAAAAATAATTTATGTGAGGGGAGAAAAATGCGCACATACAAACCACACAGGTGTAGGAGCAAAGAGGAACAAGCTATGAATGCTTCCGAATTTGCCGAATACATGAGCAATAGAAGAATAAGAAAGTAACGAACAACGCACTATGGAGGTATCAGTATGACTTATGGAGAAATGGAAAATTTTGTAATGAACATGGATGATAAAAAAATAATAGATATTTGCGAAAATATTTATTATTGGAGAGAAACAGGAACACTTGGAGAAGGCACTGTCTTATCAAAATTAGCCAAAGAATCAAACTTCCCTGATGTTAAAATGATAGAGACATTAGTCATCAGTGAAGCTCATACAAGGTACAAAAATCTCGTCTTACTTTTGATGAAAGACATGCCATCCAACTATATGAAGTAAAACAAACCCCTGCATAGCCGATAAAGCTATGCAGGGGTTTCATTTTATTTATCTGTCACGCAGTCCCAGTAGGCATACGCCTTGCCGTCCACAGCGTCCGTGTCATCAAGGAACGCCTTTGCCATGTCAGCGTAGAAGCCCGGAGTGTCAACAGACTGGCGCTTTGCGACCTGACAATAATCCGAGTACATCATGTTCATGACAGCCCAGAAATCATTCGGGTCACAGGTGATATTGCGCTGTTTGGCAACGTCCTGCGTCTGTTCCAGCGTCCAGTGACAGCCTTTCGTACCGTCAGCGTTCACCATGCTGTCGCACCATTCCTCTGCTTCATCGTGGGTGAGGTGCTTGCGTGGCATCTTGATGGAGCGGCTGTCCGCACCGCCATGCTCATACTGCCCAGACCGTTTGTCCCAGTCTCCGTTCTGCGAGAAGCCAATCTGCGGCATCTTGCGCCCATACTCTACGTCAGGGTAGCGGGGGATAGGGTAGGGGTCGATGTAGCGGTTCTCCTCCTGCGGATAGTAAGGATAGCGGTCGTTGCCATCTTCCAGCTTGCGCAGACGGCGTTCCAGCTCACGCTCCCTGCGGTCACGTTCTTCCTCAAGGCGGTCACGCTCCGGCTCGCGGTCTTTGTCGTGGTCGCGGAGCATCATCATGCGGCGAAAATTAGTCTTGCCCATAATCTAATACCTCCTTAGGAAATGGACGCGGGCGCACCGGCGTGGGAGCGGCAGAAGCAGCCAAGATACTTAAACGTGCCGGTGCCGGTCGCAGACGTTGCCACACGGGTAGCGTAGCGGGTGCGGGTGTGGATGCTCTCGGCGGTCGCCTGAGCGCAGTTGCAGTCGGTCAGAGGGTATGCGGTCGTGCCTGCACCTATGGTAATGACCACAGGGGCGTTGATGGTAGTCGTGTCCGGCAAGCTCTGAGCAACCACGATACAATACTTCTCTCCGTTCTGGTATGCGCCAGCAGGGATATTGATGGTCAGCGTGTCGTTGGCAAACGTGACCGCCTGACTGATGACCAAGTGCGGGCAGAGTTTGCAGCTTGTTTTGCAAGCCATAATGTTTTCCTCCTAAAAAATCAGGGGCAGAGGTGTCTTACCCCTGCCCCGATGGTTCACCCGGTGTTATCGGGGAGTGTGTAGGTTAGCAGCAGCCGCAGCAGTTCACGCCCACGTTGGGGTTTGCCACCTGATAAGCGGGAATCGGACGAGGATTGACCCGGTTCAGGATGGTATCGGTCTGCTGGGACATCACAGTGGTCAGAAGCGCATTCTGACGATCCTGAGAAGCAGCGAACTTCAGGTTCTGGTTCTCAGCGGTCAGAGTGGCAATCTTATCCTGCGTGAAGTAGTCCATCATGCTGCGGAAATTGGCGTTGCAGTTGTCCACGATGGCACGGGCGTTGTCTGCGATAGCCTGACGGGTAGCGCAGTCCTGCTGTGCAATGGTGTACTTCAGGTCGCCGATGAGCTGCTTGTTCTCGCAGCAGCAAGATGCAAGCTGCGTGGAAAGTGCGGTCTGACCCGCCTGCCGTGCGTTGCCCTCCTGCATGATGGCGAGGCTGATGGCGTTGTCGCCGTTGGACACGCTGCGTTCCAGACCGTTCACGAGCTGTGCGTTCTGGTAGCCGAGCTGACAGATGGCGCTGTTCACGCCCGCAAAGCCGTTTGCGATGTTGGCGTTGACTCCGTTTATCTGCGCCAGCTGGTCATAGCCCAGAGAGCAGATACCGCTCTGAATGCCAGCCAGAGAACGGGAAGTGTCCTGCTGGTAGAAGCCTTCAGACAGAGCCGCACGAGTATCTGCGCCACCCTGACCAGTTGCGCCAGTGCCGACCAGATAGGGGATGTAGCTGTTCATGCCGTTGTCACCACCGTTTCGACCGTAGCCGTTTGTACCCCAGCCGAAGATGATGGCGAGGATGATAACCGCCCACAGACCTTCGTTGCCGAAAAATCCGCCGTTGTTATTGCCACCGTCCTGCCCAGCCAGATAACCAGTTGCAAAATCGTCCATAACAAAACTCCTTTCAGTTTTGCGTTATGCCATCCCACCGCCGTGTGCGGTGGGCGAAGCCAAACAAAAGCGGTTTTTATCAAGTCCGCAAAACTGAGAAGCGTTTCGCTTAGAGGGATGCTTTACCGGGGCAGCGTCAGGTTCAGAGCGCTTGCCAGCTGATTCAGGTCGATGCCACGCTCTTTGGCGAGGTTCTGCGCCATCGTTCGGAGCTGCGTTTCGTTTTTGCCCTGAATCAGGTTCAAGCCTTGCATGATGGGTGCGTTCTGCCCGCTCAACTGCTGGATAAGCCCCATCGGGTTCTGTCCGGCACGGGCAAGGTTCGCAAGCTGCATGATGGGGCTGTGCGTAATCACATCAAACGGAGAGGACATTGTTATTCTCCTTTCTTTGCAGCGGCAGCGGGCTTTGAAAAGCTCTTCTGCCACTTTTCCAGTTCATCCAGCCTGTGGACGAGGGCGTTATACTCTTCAACAGGCACATACTGCTGTGTCGGTGCAGCGGTCTGCTGTGCCTGTTGCGCCTGTATCTGCCGCCACGCTTCCGGGCTGTAAAACTCCTGCACATAGGATTCACAGGTGTCCGGGTTCAGTCGCTTGCAGTAGATCACACCGCTGCGCAAGTCCGGGCAGTAGGTCGGTCTGCCGTACAGGTCAGACGGTATCGCCAAAAACTCCTCCCTGCTGGAAACAGGTCTGCCCAGCAGCCAACCACCGTCTTGTGCCGACTGCTGAACGGGCTGTTGCCCATTCATCGGCTGCGGACGCTGCGGTTGTGCCTGTTGCATCTGTGCGTTTGGCAGGGAAGTGGCAAGTCCTACCGTGCCCATGCCACCATAAGGATTGACAGGCTGCTGCGGAACGTAGGGCGCTCCGGGTGTTGGGTAATAGCTCATGGTTCATCCCTCCTATTGCACTCAGTGTACCGCAAGCGCCCGAAACGAGAGACAACGAACGACCAACGAAGGACAAAAAGCTTGATTAAAACTAATACAACTAATACAAAATAGACAAAAAAGTAAGGCAGAGTTTGGTGACTATGCCTGTATCAACTGTATTAGTTTTGTGGTATAATCAGTACAAAGAAAATGAACGGAGGAAACGAATATGGAAAACAACACCATCCGTAATCTGGGCAAGCTGTACCGCTTGCTGGACGAAGCCTGCACCCCTGACCATGTAAATCAGGCAGACCTTGACAACGCAACGAGATTCCCCGTGCGTGGCGTGATGATGAAAATTACGCTGGCACATAAGCTCCACAAGATGACCCCGGAGCTTGACAACGCCTGCGCTTACGTCCTGAAGGATGTAGACCTTGAGGACGTGGATAACAGCTTTGCGCTCAAAGCATTGCCGTTGCAGCAGCAGGGCATGTTCCAAATCGGGTATATGTCGCCCGATTACAAGACACTCGGGGTGTCTGCCGTAAAAATCAAAGCCGCTCGGGAAAACGCCGGGCTGACCATTCGTGCGCTGTCGGAGAAGACCGGGTTGTCTACCGCGACCATCCAACACGCAGAAGCCAGAAAACCTATCCGGATGACCACGCTCAAGAAAATTGCTGTGGCCTGCAACGTATCAGTAGAAGAGTTGCAAGGGTAAAAGAAAAGCGCCCACACGGAAAAATCCGCATGAGCGCTTAACTGTAAGGATGCACACATTGGAGTGCAATGCTAAGATACCACATCATCCAATATATGGCAATGCTTTCGACAAAACTAGTAAGAATAAAACAAAATCCACCAGCCTAAAGCTGATGGATTATAAGTGAGCGAGTAATCGCTCTGCCACCGAAGTGGCAAAATTGCGTCTCCCGCATGGTACGCACTGCAAGTAGGCAGGCGGGAGACTGTATCATCAAAAATGCCTACTTCTGCTATCGCAATTTTGACGTATGCGCACTATTCAAAACCGTTCAAGCATTTTCGGACTTGCTATGGCTGGAATTGAACCAGCGCAATAGACGGGGTGCGCCCTGCTCTACCAACTGAGCTACATAGCCTTAAAGACCCGCCATGATACGCATCGTTGAGAGGCTTAACGGGTTCAGACATCCGCCCTAATGCGCTTCTTCGAGAGGCCGGGCGGATTTATTGAGATTATTATACCACAATTCGTGCAAAAAGAAAAGCGGCAAGCTCTGGAATAGCCTGCCGCTTTGTTGCGTTTGTAGAATCAGCCTTAAACATGCGTCCTACATACACTCAGCTCGTAAAAATATTATATCACACATTTAACATTTTTTCAATGCCTTTTAGCCGGTAGCCTATCGCCGTCCGGCTGTAATGAGTCTGCGCTGCAATGTCCGGCAGCGGAAGCCGCTCAACGTACCGCAGTAAGGCTATCTTACGGTCTACCCTCCCAAGCGGTGCGTTTTTGATGGCGGCGGTCATTTGCTGTCGGTCAAGTCCTTGCAGCGCAGCGGGCAGCACTACACGAGCCGCCGCCACAGGCAGCACCGAGCCAGAAGGGCTGCGGGAGCTGTCCGGCGTTGCGCACCATAGTGCCAAGCACGGCGAAACGGTGACAAAACGTCACCATTTTGTTGACGTTACTAAAATCGCAATGAGTTCGACTTTTAACAGCTAAAAAGTTGAACTCATTTGCTAAAATGGCCGTTTTGGGCCACTTTTGGGAATATGTAGTGCTGCTCATAGTCTTACTCCTTACTCAGTGCCGCCTTCATGCGGTCAAAGAAAAACTGGATCACCCGCCCGGTGGTCTCATCGGTGATGGCCCAGCTGATGAGCTTGCCGTATTTGCTGGCGCTCAGAGCGGCCCGGAGCATCTTGACGACCCACGCCTTGCGCTCTGCGCCGCGCTTTGTCCCCTGGATTTCCTGCTCAGCCCTCTCGATGAGGTCCAGCACCAGCGGCTTTACCGCTGCGCCGTAGCCCAGCCGGATGCAGCCCAGAGCGTAAAAGATCACGCCCCCCAGCATCAGCACTGCCGCCACCGGGGCAGGGATAAGGTCAAAAAGCTTAGTTGCCAGTGCTTCCATGATTGGTCACTCCTTTTAACAGATAGTTGTCGATGTCGGCGCGGCTCTTCTGCATCCCCTCGCGATTGTTGCCGGACAGCTGCGCGTCCAGCAGATTGCGCACCCCGTCGAGGGTCAGACGGCTCACCTCGTCGATTTCGTCAAAGCGGCGCTGGTCACGGGCAAGGGCTTGTGTGTGCTGAAGCTGGCCCTGCTCCAAGGTGCCGATGCGCTTGTCCATCTCATCCAGCCGCTTGTTCTGCACGTTGTCCGGCTCCTGCGCCTTTTTGATGTACTTGTGGATGATTTCCAGCACCTTGTCGATGGTGATGGCTGCAGCGCACAGGCTGCCCAGGATGCCCAGTACCCACAGCAAAGCTTCTTTTTCGGTCATTTGCCCTCCCGGAGACGGGTCAGGCCCTTCTTGCGGATAATACAGGGGTAGTTGATGGTGGTCACGTTGAGGTCTACGTTGCCCGTGATGCCAGGCACGCTGCCCTTGCTGGTGTGCTGGTGGGCGTTGTAGGCAAAATCGACCTTGGGGGTCTTGCCGGTGTAGTCGGCAAGCCAGACGTCCCACCGAGAGGACAGCCGAGCCATGTCCAGCTCATACTTGTAACCGGTGTAGGTGTACAGCTGGGCGTAAAAGCCCATCTTTTCTACCTGTTCCAGCGCATAGGCGGTGAGATTGGACAGGTCAAGCGTGGACAGCTGCTTGAGCTTGTTTTCCTCCACGTCCACGCAGATGGGGAGAGAAAACTCCTTGTCGTACACCGCCTGCCGCAGCAGGGCAAGCTCTGCATCGGCCATCGCCTCGCTGGTGGCGTAGGTGTAGTAGTAGACGCCCAAGTCCAGCCCGGCAGCCCGGGCGTTGCGGTAGTTGGTCTCGAAGGTGGGGTCGATGTACAGGCCGTCTGCCCGCTTGGAGAGCTTGTGATTGGTGCTCACGGTCTTGAGCATTGCCCCCTTGTAGCCTGCCGCAGCCACCTGCGCCCAGTCGATAAGGCCCTGATACCGGCTCACGTCCACAAAGCGATAGGGCGGGGCGCCCTCCCAGCCGGTTACAGCCTCTGCCCCGGGGGGTTCGTGAGGCCCCAGTGCGGGCTTTGCCTCTTCGGCATCCTGCTTGTCCCCGGGGCCAAAAAGCACCCGCACCAGCTTTTCCAGCAGCTCCAGCAGTTTATCCATTGTAGTAGTCCTCCCCGGTGATGCGCTTATAATCCTCTTCACTGACCTCCCCCTTGTCCACCCGCTTGGCCAGCTCTCGCTTGACCCCAGGGCGGCGGCTTGCGGGCATCTCTGCCCAGGTCTTGGTACCGGCAATCAATCTGTTTGCCCAGATTTTGTCCATTTTGATGTCCTCCTTACTTGTTGACGGCGGCATCCAGCTCGCACAGCGAGTCCTCGATAGTCGCCAGCCGCTCCTGTGATTCCATGTCCTGCTCACACAGGGCATCTTCCATCTCCGCAGCGGTCTTCGCCGCCTGCTCTGCCAAAGGGCCGGTCTTGTCGGTCATCCGGTAGTGGCGGTCGATCTCGTACCAGTCATAGCAGCGCCCCTCCGCATCCTCCGCGCTGCGCAGCTTGCGGACAACGCGGAAGCTGTCGGTGATGGTCTGGTCGGGATACTCCCGCTCGATCTGGTGATAGCCGGTCAGGCTGGTGTGAGCGTCGCCGACGGTCTTGAGGACCTCTGCGCCGCCCTTTGTGCCAAAAACATAGTCCACGTCAGGTTCTCCTTTCTCCGATGCTCTCGGACGACGTGCTTCAGGTCGCGGACGACCCGCTCTCCCCGAAACAGCCATTGATAGAGATGATAATTGTTGCAGTGCCGGAGCTGCCCGAGACGCGAGAGCAGACTTGCTGCCGCTCTGGGCGTGATGGGCCTCCCCTGCCGCCTGCGCTTGCGATACCGTGCCAGCGCCCGCTTGATGTGCAGCAGATTCCGCTTGCGGGGGATGGTGTAACCTCTCCCGTACCGGTAGCCTACAGCGTCCGGCAGCCGTCCTTTCGCCCGCGCAAAGCCGCGCCGGGGCGGGGCAAAGGGCGTCTTCGGCTGCCTCTTTGCCACCGGGAACACCTGCCAGTCGCCCTTGAGCTTCAGGTCGTGAGCGTTCAGCCAGTCCTCCACAAGGATGCGGAGCTTCCGCAGCTTTCGCTTGTTGGGGCCGAATGCCGTCATGTTGTCCATGTACCGGGCGTAGTGCTTGCAATAGCCGCTCTCCCGGATGAGCCGGTCAAGGGGCTGCAACACAGCGTTTGCAAGCCACTGAGACGTGTAGGTGCCAAGCTGGATGCCGTCCCGGATGATGCGTCGGATGAGGTCGAGGACACGGCAGTCCTTGTAGAGCTGCCGCATCCGGGCCATGACGACTTCCGGGGTCAGACTGTCGTAGAAGTGGCGGATGTCGCCGCAAAACTCGTACTTCGTCCCCTTGCGGTCGTACTTCATCCATCGCTGGATGGCGTTCTTTTCCCGGTGCGGCCCGCGCTCCCGGATGCTTCCGCAGCAGTAAAAATCCATGCCCTGCATCATCTTCGGCTGCAGCGCCTGAATAAGGGCGTGATGCACATACTGGTCCGGCCACTGCGCCGGTTCGCTGATGGTTCGCCACTTCCGGGCGCTGGTATCCCAGCGCTGGGAGACATGGGGCGGTTTCGGCTCGAAGCCCTTGATGAGCATACGGCGCAGGTCTTTTACCCGCTCCGCTTTGGTTTCCTCCACCCACGCCGTGCAGGTGTTGGGGCGGTGGCCCTTGCACCAATGGTGGGTGCGGTTCACTTCGTCGATGGCAAGCAACAAATTATCATCTGATATTAGCGTATCAAAGAGCTTTCCAGCCCTTTTCATTGGGATACCTCCTTTTAGCTGTACGGACGTTCCAGCGCCCCTTGCGGGGTGTACTAGCCCGCTCCCAAAACGCCTATCTTCACCATGAGGTGTGCGGCTGTCTGTGCCAAGGATATGTGAGGTTGGAAATATCAAAAAAGGAAGCGGCAGCCGATGTACCCGTTATAGTCCGACGCGCTGTTGTAGTTGACGTAGAACAAACCATAGTTGGAGCTGTGGCTATAGTTACCACCGACGTAGAGGCACGGGTTCGACGAGCTGAAGTTCCAGTTATCGCACGAGGCCTGAGAACAAAAAAACACCGGCAATGCACAGACAGTCCCTTATAAAGTTCAGCGCCTTACGGCGCGGTTATCTGCGGGGGCTGCGGCCCCCTCAGACTCCCCCGTTGGGGAGTTCTTGGAGGCGGCAGCCGACGTACCCGTCATAGTCCGACGCGCCGTTGTAGTAGACGCAGAACAAACCATAGCCGGAGCTGTGGCCACAGTAACCACCGACGCAGAGGCACGGGCTCGACGAGCTGAAGTACCAGCAATCGCACGAGTACGTTGCGTCACTACCGGACGCGGATGTGGGGATAAACACCGGGAAGCCGCCGTTTGCCTTGACCTTGAATGCGGACGGCCAGCCATTGGACGGGACGCCCACCGCGGTGCCATTGCTGCTGTCGCTGAACTTGGAGGGGTTCAGGATGATGTTCAGGCCGTCGCTGTTGTTGTAGCAGCCATCGCACCAGTCCAACACGTTATCCCACAGGCCCTCGATGTTGCGGTACTGCGTCCCGTAGCCATAGGCGGTGCGGCTGCTCTGGGTCGTACCGGTGTGGTACGGCATACTGTCGGTGTAGCCCATCGACTGCGGAGAGCTGTTGTTGCCGCATCCATAGCCGATTTTCGCCTGACTGTTCCAATCGGCAAACTCGACGATGTACAGCAGCCAGAGCGTAAACCGCATGGCAAAATCGCTCTGCCAGATGGTTGAGCCGAGATTGTGGATGCCGGAGCGGGCCGAAGAGCGGGTCATGTTCGCCCTGGGGCTGCCGGTGCCGCTCTTATAGGTGCCGTTGCAGTGGTATCTGCCGATGTACACCACGTCCCGCTCACCGTGACCGTCGCCTCTGTCCATGTGGGCGGGGCTGACGCTGTAGCCCTCCACCGCGCGGTCGGCGATCTGAATGCTCATGCCCCTGCCGTTTTGGGTCAGCTTGTACCAAAATTTCGGGATGCTGACCATCGTGCCGCCGGTGCGCTCGCTCTTTACCATGCCCGCCCAGGGCTGTAAGTTGTCAAAGGGACTGCCATAGCTGCTTGCGCCCGCGACGTAAGGCACCGGGTCGGTAAAGTCTGCCGCCTCGTCGGTGCGGCTCCACTTGGTGGTGCTGGTGCCGTCCCAGCTTGCGCCGTAGATGTGGGTGTATGCAAGTTCAAGGGGATAGTCCTTGTACTCGCTCACCTCCAAGCTGCCCTCGGCGGTCTCGTCGCCCAACGTGGCCGTTACCGTCCACGTGCCAGCGATGGGCAGATACAGCTTGATGCTGCCGCTCTCCGGCACCGTGCCGGAGACGGTCTTGTCCCCGCACTGGGCGGTGACGGTGCTGCCCGCCTTAACCGTGACGGTCAGGGTGTAGTAGGTCAGGGTAAGGGTCTTGGTGCGGCAATACTCCGCCTGCATTGTCTCCGTGGCCACGCCGGTGCCGAGCGTGGCGGTGACCTCCCACTCGCCGTCGTGGGGCAGGGCCGCAGAAAAGCTGCCGTCGGTGGCCGTGCCAGTTACCTTTTTGTCCCCGCTGACTGCGGTGACGGTGCTTCCCGCTTCCGTCTGCACCACCACCCGGGGCAGTACGATGCTGCCTACAGCCGCAGCGTCCGCAGCAGCGCCGGAGATGGTGAGGGTCTTGTCGGTCTCGATTTTGATAGCGTTGATACGGTCGCCGGTGGCTTTGGCGTCTGCGGGAGCGCCCGAGATGGTGAGGGTGGGGTCGGTACTCACTACAGCAGCCGCCTTGTCGGCGCTTTTTTTTGCTTCTTCTGCGGATGAGGCCGCAGCGTCTCTGCTTGCGGTTGCAGAGTTTGCGGCTAACTCAGCAGCGTCTTTTGCGGTTGACGCATCGGTTGCGGCGGCTTCTGCCTTTTCCTTTGCAATGTCAGCCCCTGCAACATCACTCAAAGTGTTGAGGGTGTCGGCGTTCATTGGAGTACCCTCGACAACAGGTTCATCATTACGAATCAAAGTGATGATTTCTGATGTGCCATCAGATTTCATCATAGTCCAACGCCCGGGATATTTTGCTTTTCGGTCAACAAAATGCATAATAGGGTTCACCTCCGCATATTGTATCTGAACAATAAAGTAAATGGTCCTTTGCCATCGCTTCAATGTCAGACAAAACTTTTTCTACTTGATTGATAACCGCAAAATGATAACTCAGCGCCTCGGGAACTCCCGGGGTAGAACTTTTGCCGCTGCATTTGGAACGAATGGCTTTCACGTTATCAATCCACCGAGTGGCATCCGCAATGGTCAGATAATCATTGATTGTCCAACCAGCTTCCACAGGCACAGTTAAACCGATTGTTCCTGAAAAAATAAGCTTGCTGTCGTCGCCGTAATAAGCGCTTCCATTTGTAATGTTGGCGTAGTCGTTTGCGACGACCCACGAGGGCTCGACAGAGGGCGGGTAGAAGTTGTTGGAGGCGGCGAAATAAAGCTGGTATTCGACGCCCTTTTCCAGCGGGAAATCGTCCATGTCCAACACCACGTCGTTGTAGCCGCGGATAATGTCGATGAACTTATCCACTAGGGCGGTCGTGGAGCCGTATTTGCGCAGGACGGTGCGCATCGTACCCGGCACATAGCCCTTGACGCGGAATTCCAGCGAGCGGAGCAGCAGGCCCGCTT
>OGDP01000247.1_pt1 | contig 57182 bp, 45 predicted proteins | sample 1570441 | NCBI WGS metagenome assembly OGDP01 (sample SAMEA2581961, study PRJEB24529) | metagenome | biome: Human gut stool | place: China | collected 2011
AGCTGTGGGCGGTGAGCCACGGGTCGGGCTTTTCGTTCTGCACGCCGTCCTCAAAAGACTGCCGGAACAGGCCGAAGTGATACCGCAGACCCACACCGTCGCCGGGCAGGTTCAGCGTGGCCAGCGAGTCAAGGAAGCAGGCGGCCAGACGGCCCAGACCGCCGTTGCCGAGGGACGGCTCCGGCTCCACTTCTTCAATTTCAGCAAGGCTTTTCCCGGCAGCAGCCAATGCATCGCGGGCTTCGTCGTACAAACCCAGATTGATGAGGTTGTTGGACAGCAGCTTGCCGATGAGAAATTCGGCGCTGATATAATAGAGCTTACGGCCGGTCACCGGCTGCACACGGTCAGCACTCTTGCGCCGGACAAGTTCCAGCAGGGCAAGATACAGTTCCTGATTCGTGCAGGCAGAAAGAGGTTTGCCGGTAAGGCTTTGTAAGGTTTCGGTAAAGTTCATAACAGGATCCTCCTTTGATACGGAAAGCAGGTTTGACATCTGTGTCTCAAGATATACCACACAAAACGTGCAAAATCTTGCCTAAACAGTGCAAATTGTGATACAATCCTATCATCAGGAGGAAACAGACATGGGAAATCCATCTTTTTTGCAGGAAACAAAGCAACACGGTGCCGTGCGTTTTCCATTCAACATCTATCCCTGCACCATCCCCGGGGACTTCCCGCAGGTGGCACTGCACTGGCAGGACAGCATGGAGCTGGTCTTTGTCAAGCGCGGCAGCGGCCTTGTGCAGATGGGCACAGCGGCCTATCCGGCGCATACAGGGGATATCTTTGTCTTTTCGCCGGGGACACTCCATGCCCTGCGGCAGAAGGAGGGCTGTTCCATGGAATATGAGAACATCATCTTTGATTTGGAACTGCTGGGCGGCGCGGGAGACCTCTGTGCCGAAAAATACCTGTTGCCGCTGCAAAGTGGGCGGCTGTCGCTGACCCAGCGCCTGACCCCGGACGAGCCATGGTATGCTCGTGCCGCCGCCTGCCTGCGGGAGACCGAGGATGTGAACCGTGCCAAGAAGCCGGGCTATGAGCTGTTTATCAAAGGGGCATTGCTGCGCTTTCTGGCGCTGCTCATTGCACAGGGGAAGAACCTGCCGCCGATGGAGACCGCCGACTCCCGGCGGTTGAAAAAGATTTTGCAATGGGTGGCGGACCATTATGGCGAAGAGGTACATATCTCCGATGCAGCACAGCTGGTGCCTTGCAGCGAGAGCCATTTTATGCGGTGGTTCCGGCAGATGACCGGGCAGAGCTTCATTGCTTTTCTCAAGGAATACCGGCTCAATGCCGCTGCCGAAGCCCTGCACACAACGGATGACACGGTGCTGAGCATCGCTTCCCGCTGCGGGTTCGAGAACCTCTCCTATTTCAACCGGGCATTCAAGGCGCATTTTGGTCTGACCCCGCGGGAACACCGCAAAAAATAGCGCATTTCCACAGGCTATGCCCAGTACATGACGGCCTTTAACCGCAGCTTTGGCGGCTCGTCCGACGGCGGAGGCGGAAATCACAGTGGCGGCGGGGGAGACGGCGGCGGATGCGGCTGCCTGATCGCCATTGCCGTGATCGTGGTGCTGATCCTAATCGGCAGCTGAGTGGACTGCAAGATAAAGCTGGAATGACCTGCGCGGGGAACTTTACAGGATTTTACAAAAGCACGGTTGATTTGCAGGGATGCGCCGGGTATACTGGATTTGTTTCCGATCTGCACCGTTTTACTGCGCCACAGCGCTGAAGCCGACGCTCTCGAACACCGTCATGGCCTCTTCGGTCTGCAGATAGGCGAGGAAAGCCTTGGCGGCGTCGGCATTGGGAGCGGCTTTCATCACGGCGGCAGGGTAGATGACCTGACCGCACATCTCCTTGGTGGCCTCGTCCACCGGGGTCAGACCGGCGCTGTAGGCGTCGGTGCAGTAGATCACACCGGCATCCACGCTGCCCTCGGTGACCTGGGTGGTCACCTCCTTGACATTGGAACCGTAGGTGATGACCCCGGCGGCAGCCAGAGCGGCCTCGTCCAGATCATAATAGGCCAGAATTTTCTGGGTGTACTGGCCTACCGGCACATCGCTGTTGCCCATGCAGAAGAGGATGTCCTCGGCCTTCAGGTGCTCGGCCAGGGCGTCAAAGCTGTCGATGCCCTTGTCGCTGCCCTCCGGCACGCAGAGCACCACCTTGTTTTCCAGCAGGTCCACGCGGCTGTCGCTGTCCACAAAGTCCAGCCCTTCGGTGTTTACATCCGCAGAAGCGGTGCTGTCCAGCTGGTTCATCTGCTTTTGACCGGCCGAAATGAACACGTCGCAGTCGGCACCTTCCTGGATCTGGGTCTTGAGGGTGCCGGAGGAATCAAAGTTGAACCGGAAGGTCACGCCCGGGTTCTCTGCCGAGTACGTTTCGCTGATGGCGGTCAGGGTCTCAGTGAGGGAGGCGGCGGCAAAGACGATGAGCTCCACCGGTTCTGCAGCGGCTCCGGAGGAAGCGGCGGCAGAGGATGCGGCCGCGCTGGAAGCGGAGCTGCCGCAGGCAGTCAGGGCAGCGGCGGTGGTCAGACCGACCGCACACAGAAAGTTCCGGCGGGAAATCTTGTTCAGGTTCATGGCTTATTCTCCTGTTCTTTGAAAGAAATGATTTTGCACGATACGGTACAGGATGCGGTGCCGCCCACCGGGATAAAAGAATTCCAAGGAATAGAATACAAAAAAACAGGCCGGTCCGTCAAGCGGCAAACCGGCCAAAATTTCTGCGCACATCGGTCAAAATTGAGAGATGACCGATGCATAGTATTGCTTTTTTGAAAAGTCAATGGCGTGCACATTCACCGTCCAGACCGGCGGCGATGCGCAACCCATGTTCCAGACTGGGCAGGATGTACTCCAGATTTTCCTGCACAGCTTTGGGGCTGCCCGGCAGGTTGACGATGAGCGTTTTGCCGCGGAGGACGCTGGCTGCACGGCTGAGCATCCCGCGCGGGGTGATGCTCAGGCTGTGGTACCGCATGGCCTCGGCGATGCCGGGCGCGTTGCGGTCGGCCACGGCAAGGGTGGCCTCCGGGGTGATATCCCGGGGCGAAAAGCCGGTGCCGCCGGTGGTGAGGATCAGGTTGACCTGACGGCCGTCGGCCAGCCGGATGAGCTGGGCTTTCAGGGCAGCTGCCTCGTCGGGCAGGAGCAGTGTCTCTTCCACCTTGTAGCCTGCGGCGGCGAGCATTTTGACGATGAGCGGGCCGCTTTTGTCCTCCCGTTCACCGCGGCTGCCCTTGTCGGAAAGGGTGATGACGGCAGCCCGCAGGGGCGGATTCTCCGGTGGAGGCAGCAGGGTCACTTCGTCGCCCACACGGATCTCGCCGCCGGCAATTACCCGGGCAAACACGCCCTCCCGCGGCATGATGCATTCGCCGGTCTGCTGCTTGATGACACAGTCGTTGTGGCATTCCTTGCCGATCTGGGTCATCTCCAGTACCACGTCTCCGATGGCAAACCGGCTGGTGACCGGAAGGGTGCGGAAGTCAAACCCCTCGACGACCAGATTTTCGCCAAAGGCACCGTAGTCTACCCAGACCTTTTTGCGGAAGGCTTCGATCTTTTCAGCGCTCAACATACTGACCTGGCGGTGCCAATTGCCGCCGTGGGCGTCGCCCACGATGCCCCATTCCGGGGTGAGCACGGCGCTGGGCACCGCGGTCTTGACGGTGCCGCGCCGGGGGCTTGTGCAGATGGCCAGAATTTTACCCATAAAATGTTATCCTCCGATGCGGTACATGCCGCGGGTGGCGGGCATGCACCGGTCCTCAAAATGATGCTCCCGGGGTTTGGACCAGATGGTCTCCCGGATGGCCGTCCGCAGCCGGGCGTCGTCGGCCCCGCCGCGCAGCAGGGCACGCAGGTCACACCCGGTCTCGCTGGCAAGGCAGGGACGCAGAAAGCCCTGACTCGTCAGCCGCACCCGGTTGCAGGAGGCGCAGAATTTGCCGTGCACGGCGGCAATGAAGCCAATGCTGCCCTTCCAGCCGGGCACGGTATAATAGACGGCAGGGCCATTGCCAAAGGTGGTGCCTTCCACGGGATGCAGTTCCGGCCAGCGGTTGGCAAACCGCGCCCGCAGCTCCGGGCCGGAGACGCAGGGCATGGCCGCGCCGTAGCCGATGGGCATCATCTCAATGAACCGCACCTGCAGATCATTGTCCCGGGCCAGCGCTGCAATCGCTTCCAGTTCGCCCTCGTTGACGCCCACTTGCGGCACACAGTTGAGCTTGACCGGCAGGGGACTTTCCAATGCGGCGCGCAGGCCCGCCTGCACGGCGGCGAATTCGTCCCGGGCGGTGATGTGCCGGAACACCGCCGGGTCCAGCGTGTCCAGACTGATGTTCACGCTGTCAAGGCCCGCGTCCAGTAAAGCGGGCAGCTGCTGCGCCAGCAGAGTGCCGTTGGTGGTCATGCTGACATGACGGATGCCGGGCGTTGCTTTCAGCCCGGCCACCAGCTGTGCCACACTCTTGCGCACCAACGGTTCACCACCGGTCACCCGCACCGTGTCGATGCCGCACTGCGCAAACAGCGCGGCCAGACGCAGAAATTCTTCATGGGTCAGCACTTCTTCGTGCTCCGGTATTTTTGCGCCGTCCGGCATACAGTACCGGCAGCGCAGGTTGCAGCGGTCGGTGACCGACAGGCGCAGGTAGTGGATATCCCGGCGGCAGGAATCAAACATAGCCGCCCTCCGACCGGATGTAATGGCCGCTCTTGCCGCCGGTCTTTTCCACCAGATGGATGCCGCTCAGCTCCATGCCCTTGTCCACAGCTTTGCACATGTCGTAGATGGTCAGCAGGGCTGTGGAAACGCCGGTCAGGGCTTCCATCTCCACGCCGGTGACGCCGCTGGTTTTGACCGTGCAGCGGGCTTCCACGGCCTGCTGTTCGGGCAGCAGTTCAAAATCCACGCATACCTTGGTCAGCGGCAGGGGATGGCACAGCGGGATCAGCTCGCTGGTGCGTTTGGCGGCCATAATGCCAGCGATGCGGGCCACGCCCAGCACGTCGCCCTTTTTCACCGTGCCGCTCTGCACGGCGGCAAAGGCTTCGGCGTTCATGGTAAGGATGCCCCGGGCCGTAGCCTCCCGGGCGGTGACCGGTTTGCCGCTCACATCCACCATCACGGCATTTCCGGCGGCATCAAAATGGGTCAGATTATTTTCACTCATTTATTTCTTGTCCTTATTACGCTCTATTGCAAAACTCCCTGCCGTTCGACAGCGAGAGGGAGAGGGCTTCTCAGCAATGGCCGAAGCCGCAGTTGGGCCAGTGGCATTCCGCACAGCCCAGGCACAGCCCGCCCTCGCCCAGCCGGGCAATGTCCTCGGCGGTGATGGGGGCATCGGCCAGCAGGCGGGGCAGCAGCAGGTCAAAAATCGTTCGCTTGGCGTACATCACACAGCCGGGCAGGCCGCACACGGGTACCCTGTCCAGATAGCTGACCAGGAACATGGCACCCGGCAGCACCGGCGCGCCATAGCTGATGATGTCGGCACCGGTGTTTTTGATGGCCAGCGGGGTGCGGTCGTCGGGGTCCACGCTCATGCCGCCGGTGGTGAAGATCAGCTCACAGCCTGCGTCTTTTGCCTCCAGAATGGCGGCCGTGATGCCCGCCGGGTCATCGTCGCAGACCTTGCGGAAGGTCATCTCACAGCCATATTCGGCCAGCTTGTTTTGCAAAATCGGGGTGAATTTGTCCTCGATGCGGCCCTTGAACACCTCACTGCCGGTGGGGATGACGGCAAACTTCTTCGCACGGAAGGGCAGCACGTTCAGGATGGGGTCCGGCCCGGCAGCGGCCTGCATGGCGTCCATCTTTTCCTGCTCGATCACCAGCGGGATGATGCGGGTGCCGGCCAGCTTCTGGCCTTTTTTCACGGGCATATCACCGTGGATGGTGGCGATCATCATCTGGGGCGTGCGGTTCACAGCCAGCAATGCGGCGCGATCGATCTTGAGCAGGCCGTCGCAGTCGGCGATCAGCTCGATCTTGCCCTCTTTCGGTTCGGTGCCGTGGATGTTTTTGCCGGCAGCAGCTTTGTACAGCAGGGCCGCTGCCTCGTCCTCATGCAGGATGCCGGGGCGCTTTTCCCAGACATAGAGGTTTTCTTTGCCGATGGACAGCAGCACTGGGATGTCCTCGGGCTGGACGATGTGCCCCTTGCGGAAGCGCGGGCCCTTGAACTCGCCCGGGATGATCTGGGTGATATCGTGGCAGAGCACCTGCCCTGCCGCGTCAACAGTGCGGATCAATTTCATCTTTTTAATCTCCTTACAACGCAGGCAGCTGGTTCGCGGCGGAACGGATGATTCAGCTGTCAGTACCAACATAACGGTTCCGGCAGAAAATGTCAAGCAAAAGTGAGGATGTCCGGCCCCGGGCGGCACTTTGTGCATCGGCAGCACAAAGCTCTGTGGATAAATGATGATTCACGCAAAAACGATGATTTATAAGAAAAGATAACAAGGATGAAACTTCTGAGCTGCAAATTCAGCATAGACTTAAAAAGCGGGCCTCTTCGGAATGCGTTCATTCCAGAGAGGCCCGCTTTTATCTTATCCTCAATGTAGGCCGGACCGGTCTTTTGGTAGATCTCAAGCGCCCGGTCGCCGTGGCCGACAACGGTTTCTGCACAGGACACCCACGGGTTGTTGTGGCAGAAGAGGCCGGCGTTCTCTTTATATCCCGGAGGATAGCTGGAAATCTCGCCCAGCTCTTCGTGATAAGACTTGACGGGTGCGGCAGCATTGAGTAGAATAAATCTACTTGAAAAGCGACAGCTTTTGTAGAGAGCAGCATCAATCTGGTTCCGCTCTTGATTTTACAGCAAAAACCCCCTGCATTGACCTTTGAACCGGGTCAGCGTAGAGGGATTTTTCGTTTTATGTTTTACGATGTGGTCACGCAGGGAAGTCCACAAAACAAAACGAACACGTTGCCTACCATTTGAATGGTGACTTCGTGTTCGCTTTGCTCTTGATTGGTGGAGAATAGCGGGATCGAACCGCTGACCTCTTGCATGCCATGCAAGCGCTCTCCCAGCTGAGCTAATCCCCCATGCTGGCTTGTCGTTCGGCGTTGCGCTCCTGACGACGTGTGTAATTATACCAGCCCAAAGGGAGATTGTCAACAGGTTTTTGAAATTTTTGCAGCAAAATTCCCCTGCTGGGTTTTTGGCCCGGCAGGGGAACAGAGAATGTACGAAAATACGCTTTTTTTAGGCCTTTGCGCTCTGGCGGTCAAAGATCTGGGGTGCCACACGGCACAACAGCACAGCAGCCACCATGGTCAGCAGGGTCTCCGGCAGCATATAGCTGCCGTTGTAGGTCAGGCTGTAGGTCCATGCGGACAGGCCGTCGGTCAGGTTGCCCCAGATCAGCACACCGGACAGGAAACTGCACAGAAAGCGCAGGAAGCCTGCGGCAAAGGTGCCCACGGCCACGCCTACAGTGCGGTTCTTAAAGGGGCGGGCAAACAGCTCAGCCAGGCCCAGCACCATAAAGGCCAGCACATAGTCCAGCAGCACCTCCCCCAGAAAGTACAGGAAGGTGGGGGTGGGAGGTGCCCAGAAGCCCAGCAGCATCTGGAGGCAGGCGTTGACAAGGCCGGTGAACAGGCCCCACTTGACCCCGTGACGGAAGGAGACCAGCACGAAGGGCAGCATGCTCAGCAGGGTAATGCTGCCGCCGTTGGGCAGGGTGAAGAACTTGATGTTGGACAGCACGGTTCCGATGGCGATCATCAGGGCGCACTCCACCAGAGTTCTTGTTTTGGTGTAGGTTTTGGACATAGAGAGATTCCTCTTCTCTTTATAAATAGTACACAAAAACAAAATGCGCCCACTTTTGCAAGCAGGCGCAAGGGTGTTTGAGAAAGAACGGACAGCTCCGCAAACTCCCTACGCCGGCATTGCCCGGATCAGGTAAAGGGTACTCCGCTCAGTGCGGATCTCAGCCTTACGGCGCCCCTGTTTTTATGTCCGCGTCCAGTATAGCGCAGCCGGGCGGCAAAAGTCAACCCTTGCCGACATAATTGCCCGGCCCGGCGCATAGGCTGTAGCAGCACGATACAGGGGGCGTGGGGGTATGAGAGCAGATCCGGAACAGCGGGCGGTGCAGCTGGCAGAATACATCGTGGAGCGCGGGGCCACCGTGCGCGCTGCGGCTGCAGCGTTTGGGTGCAGCAAGTCCACCGTGCACAAGGACGTTTCGGTGCGGCTGGTCCGGGTCAGCCCGGGGCTGTCGGCACAGGTGCGGGCGGTGTTGGCACGCAACAAAGCCGAGCGGCATCTGCGCGGCGGGGCTGCCACCCGCCGAAAATACCGTAAATAGAAGCGCAGCGCCCCTGCACGCCGCCGGATGGACGGAGCAGGGGCGCTGCTGTGTTCAGTGCCCGGCCCGGAATTGGTTCAAGGCACCTTTTTCCAGCCGGGACACCTGCGCCTGACTGATGCCGATCTCCTGCGCCACCTCCATCTGGGTCTTGCCCCGGAGATAGCGCAGCTCCATGATCCGCTTTTCGCGCGGGGTCAGCCCGGCCACGGTCTGCCGGAACTGCAGCCCGCTGATCCAGCTGTCCTCGCCATCCGGGTCGCGCACCTGGTCGATGAGGTACATGGCATCGCCGCCGTCGGTATACACCGGCTCTTCCAGGCTCACCGGCTCTACCACCGATTCCAGTGCCGCGGTCACCTCCCGGCGGGACAGGCCTGCCTCCCCGGCAATCTCGTCCATGGTGGGTTCCCGGCCCAGCTGCTTCTCCAGCGTTTCGCGGGCCTGCATGGCCCGGTAGGCGGTATCGCGCAGGCTGCGGCTTACCCGCAGGGCATTGTTATCCCGCAAAAAGCGCCGGATCTCGCCGATGATCATGGGCACGCCGTAGGTGGAAAACCGCACCGGCTGGGCAGGGTCAAAGTTGTCGATGGCTTTGATGAGCCCGATGCACCCCACCTGAAACAGGTCGTCGAGGTTTTCGCCCCGCTGGGCAAAGCGCTGCACCACGCTCAGCACCAGCCGCAGGTTGCCCTCCACCATGCGTTCCCGTGCTCCTGCATCCCCGGCGTGGGCCTGCAGGAGCAGCTGCCGCTTTTCGCTTTCGGACAAAACAGGAAGCTGCGCCGTGTTCACGCCGCACAGTTCCACCTTATTGTACATCCAAACGCCCCCGGTCTGTTTTGAAGTTCACCGGGAGTATGGCCGCAGGGGCAAACCACTATGCGTGGAAAAAATTACACGCCCACCCGGCAGCCGGATGAGCGTGCAAAAAAGCCGCAATTGCAATTGGCACATAATTATGGTATGCTTTAAACGCAGCCGCAAGGCTGCCACGAGGCGCTGCGTCCCACAAATGCAGGCGGCTGAGCTCCTTGCCGGCACCTGAGTGCCCGGTGGAGCGAATTTTTTCTTGAAATCTCGGCCTCCCCCGGACGCCCAAGGGCGGAAAGGGGGGATGCACCATGACGTTTGAACAGGTCGTAATGCTGCTTTCGCTGCTTGGCGGAGCAATCTACGTTACATTTCAGATCACATGGACTGTCTCGCACAGGGATGATAAAAAGAAAAAATGACCGCCTTCAAGTCTCCACACCTGAACGGTCATTTTTTCTGATCAATCTGGTAAGGAGCTAGTCGTTTGTATGGGCCAGCGCCTTTTGTATTTTTAGTATAGACGATTCCACGCGGTTTGTCAAGGACAAGGCCGCGTTTTTTTATTGCCCTTCCAGTTGGAGCTTCAGGGTCTGGATGATGCGCTTTTCAAGGCGGGAGATGTAACTCTGGCTGATGCCCAGGGCGTCGGCGGCTTCCTTCTGGGTGCGTTCCACGCCGTCGGTCAGGCCGAAGCGCAGCTCCATGATCCGGCGCTCCCGGGCCGAAAGGCTGCTCACGGCGCGGCGCAGACCGGCACGCTCGGCGTCCTGCTCCAGCTGCTGGCCCACCATGTTCTCGTCGCTGCCGAGGATGTCCGACAGCAGCAGCTCGTTGCCGTCGCCGTCCACATTCAGCGGCTCGTCAAGGCTGGCCTCCTGGCGGCGGTTGGAGGTCTTGCGCAGGTACATCAGGATCTCGTTGCCGATGCAGCGGCTGGCGTAGGTGGCCAGCTTGATGCTGCGTTCCGGCGTGAAGGTGTTCACGGCCTTGATCAGCCCGATGGTGCCGATGCTGATCAGGTCCTCGGCGGGCACACCGCTGTTCTCGTACTTTTTGGCGAGGTACACCACCAGCCGCAGATTGTGCAGGATGAGCGCATCGCGGGCGTCTGCCTCTCCGGCGGCCATGCGGGCCAGCAGGGCTTTTTCCTCGGCGGGGGAGAGGGGAGAGGGCAGGCTGGCGGTGCCGGCCAGATACTGCACGCCGCCGCAAAACCGCAGCCGCGCACACAGGCGGTGCCAGAGCTGCCGCAAAAACTGGAACATGAGCAGTCCTCCCTATAATAAGTATTATAAGAGCAGCTGTGCCGCATCCTCGCCGTACAGCAGCTCCCATGCAGGGTCCGGCGGCGTGGGGCAGCAGAACGCCGCCAGCAGCCCGCCTGCGCGGTCTTTGCCCAACTGCAGGGCAGCGGGCAGGGCAGGCAGCATGCTCTGGCCGTGGATGCTGCGGCAGGGCACCAGATGCACCCCCAGCTCCGGCGGGGGCTGTGCTGTGCTGTGGGCAAACCAGCCATCGAGATACTGCCGGGCCGCCTGCGGCAGGCGGTGCCGCACCGCCGGGTACTGCACCAGAACCACGGCCTTGCCGCTCAGCGGCTCCTGCAGGGCAAAGCCGGTGTCGTGGAAGGCCTGTACCGGCAGCTGCACCCCGGCCACCTCCAGCGTGGCGGGCACGCTGGGCGCGCCGCTGCGGCCAAAGCAGTACAGCAGGGCCCGCAGTACGGCATACACCCCCGCACAGCTGGCCAGCAGCCGCCCGGGGGACAGCGGCAGGCTGACGCTCAGGTTGCGGCTCTGCACGCCGGGCAGCACCACCGCTCCGCACAAAAGCAGGTTGAGCAGTGCATACCACGCACACAACCGAGCAAAACGCCCCCGCCCGGGCAGGCCGTAGGCGGCGGCCACCACCGCGCAGCCTGTGAAAATTTTATAACCAACTGCCACGGCTCCCGGCAGCTCCGGGGCCAGCAGTACCAATGCCGACACTGCCGCCAGCGCCGCCCCGGTGCACAGCCGCACCCCGGTGCACACGGTGGCGCACAGCAGACCGGCTGCGGTGAGAAACAGGGCAGCAAGGACAAAATTGGTCAGCAGAAGCTCGTCGAGGTAGATCACGCTTTTCAATGCCGCAGCCCCCTTGCAGCCAGTGTACCGCCCGGCGGCGGCAAAGCTTGTCGGAACCGGAAAACCGCCTGCGGACTGTACAAAAGCAATACTTTTATAGACCTTGTTTCACATTTTTTACACTTTTTGCAAAAAGGTACTTGAACATTTCTGGAAAGTGTGGTATATTATTGCCATCCTAGTAAGGATTGGTGAGCACACGAAAGTGAGCTCGCAAAATATCTTTCTACATTTTGAAGGGAGTAATTCATTATGATGATGCCTGCAAACTTTTCCGCAATCTCTGAGAACGAGATGACCTACGTCAACGGTGGTGCTTCTCTGGCTGACATCCTGGCTCCGTCTCTGGAAGTCAAGAACTGGCAGAAGTTCAACACCAACATGGTTACCATCATTGGTAACAGCTTCATGAGCAGCTACATCAAGAGCACTGTCGGCGTTCTGTTCAACGGCGCTTACAAGCCCGGCAACCTGGGCAAGACTTGGTACGGCAATGTGAGCGAGGCTTACGGCACCGGCTATAAGGCTGGCTTCGGCAAGCATGAGAATGAGACTGCCGGCGATAAGTTCCTGAATGGTGGCAACGGCGTTCTGAACGCTGGCCTGCGCATGCTCGGTTCTGCTGCTGCTATCTACAACCTGGCTACCGGCACCGTGAAGAACGATGCCAGTGAGAAGGCTTGGACCATCGCTGGCTAATCAGTATTTGTGACTGACTAGCTGGTTTGCCTGAGGGCAGACCAAAGAACAGGTTCTGAATGGGCCCGGAGACGAAAGTCTCCGGGCCCATTTTTGCGTGCAGCTCCCTCTAGGAGGAAGCCTTTTTTGTTGATACAGGAGGGTCTGGCGTTTTTTTGTCAATGGTTCGCAGGGCAGACAGAATGACGGGGCATGTTACAGAAAGGACTTCGGCATTTCGACCGTGGGCTTCAAAACCGTGAGGGTCTGCGCACGAGATCAAAGCAGGGGCAGCACAGTTCTGTCAGACACGATTATCTGAGCGGAGTGCGGCACCTGCTTTGTTTGATCTGGTCTTGGATTTGCAGCGGGCGGGGCCGCAGAATTGTTTTGACAATAGCCTGGGATGTGATACAATAAACTCATATCGTCCGGTTGGGACCGGACCAAAGGAGGAACAAAAAATGAGATCATGGAACTACAAGCTGCTGTGCGGGGCGGTGTGCCTGGCACAGCTGGCCTGCCTGAGCCTGCCCGTATGGGCAGCACAAAATTCGGCGGCGTTCACCCGGCAGACCACCCTGCAGCAGCTGCGGGATGACCCGGCCATCAAGTCGTCTGGCTACTATACTTACTGCCGTGAGCTGAGCGGCCTTGGCAACGAATACTGGAAGAACAAAACGCTGGAACGGTACATGCGCCCGGAGCTGGTGGATGACAGCGTGGCGGCCATGAATCTGGTGGCGGAAAATACCCGCAATGGGGTACAGGTGACCTGGCAGGTGTACAGCCCGGAAGAAATCGCGGCAAACTCTTCACTGGGGTGTGTACAGCTGTATTATTTCCCGGGCAAGGAGCCGGGCGGCAAATATGCACTGGTGGTGCCCGGCAATGGCAGCACCATGACCTCGGAGATGGAAGAGGGCGGCTCCACGGCCTACCGTCTGCATGAGCTGGGGTACACCGTGTTCGTGCTGCGGTATCGCACCTGGATCGACATGGGCGACAATGCGCCCATTCAGGATCTTGCCAATGCGGTAAAGTTTATCACAAACCACGCGGAGCAGTTCGGCGTACAGCCGGAGAATTATGCGCTGGTGGGCTTTTCTTCCGGCGGACAGATCGTGGGAACCTTCGCCAATAAAGAACATGGCTACGGGAACTACGGCGCCCAGAAGCCCGGTGCTCTGCTGCTGGGTTACCCCATCGTGGATCTGACCGTGATGAAACCGCTGTATCAGGTGCTGTGCGACACAACGGACTACACCTCCTGGAAGTATTACTGGACGAACCTGAATGATGCCGTGGACAGCGACTACCCGCCGGTATATTTCTGGCGCGGAGACAACGATGCTTCGCTTGGCTCTGCGAGCACGCCCGGCCAGCACGACGATTTTGCAAAGACCCTGCAGAAATACGGCGTGCCCTATGAGTATGTGAAGTACAAGAACGCTCCGCACAGCATCGGCACCGCCAACGGCACCGATGCAGAGGGCTGGCTGACGCAGGCCGCCGCCTTCTGGGAAGCACATACCACCGGCTGATTCAAAACGGAAAGGAATGGGTGAAATGTTCGGACATCTGCTGAAACGCGGTGCAGTCGTGCTGTGCCTTGCGGCTGTTCTTGCCCTGCCGGCCTATGCGGAAGGGCGCATCACCACCGATATGACCATGAAGGAGATCCGCTCCGATCCGGCCATTGCGGGCAGCGGAATCTCGACGTATACCAAAGGCGATGCGGACAGCCTGACGCTGCGCCGCCTGTATGAAAACAAGACCCTTCTGGACTATGTGGGTGAGACCACGGCACAGGACAGCGCCGACGGCCTGAACATCGTCATTGAGAATTATGAAGCCGGTAAGCAGGTGACTTGGCAGGTGTACAGCCCGGAAGAGATCGCAGCCGACTCCTCGCTGGGCTGTGTGCAGCTGTTCTGGTTCCCCGGCACGAATGCCGATGGCAAATATGCGCTGGTGGTGGGCGGCAATGCGGCCATGAAAAGCGGCGACCTGAACGAGGGCATTGCTGTGGCAGCGCAGCTGAACAAGATGGGCTATAGCGTCTTTGTGCTGCGGTATCGCATCTGGTGGGATATCAGCAACAACGGCCCCCTGCAGGATCTGGGCCGGGCGGTGCAGTTCATCACGAACCATGCACAGCAGTTCGGCGTGCAGCCGGAAAACTATGCCCTCGTGGGCTTTTCCTCCGGCGGGCAGCTGTGTGGGCTGTTCAGTTCGGATAAGCGCTATGGCTACAAGGCCTATGATGTGCCAAAGCCCGGTGCACTGCTGATGGGCTACCCCGTCAACGATTTTGCAGAGATCAAGCCGGTGTACCATGCCGTGATGGACCCGGCATCCTGCAGATGGAGGTATTACTGGTCGGATATCTCAGGCGGCATCACACCGGACTTCCCGCCCACCTATTTCTGGTACGGCAAGAATGATGTTTCCCTGAAGACTCTGGGATATCCGTTCCAGGGTCCGGCCGTCCGGAAGGCGTTGGAGGCAAACGGTGTGCCCTGTGAGGTGCACGTCTATGAAAATGCACCCCATGCCATCGGCACCGGCAACGGTACGGATGCCGAGGGCTGGCTGAGCAGTGCTGCGGCCTTCTGGGAAGAGCACACCTCCTGAAGAAATCAGATTTTGAATTTATAAAAAAGGGGATGCTTTTATGCAAAACAAGATCTCTCGCCGCCAGTTTCTGCAGGTGACCGGTGCCTCGGCCGCCGCGCTGCTGCTGGCCGGCCTGCCGGTGGAGGCCTCTGCCGCATCGGGCCATCTGACCATTACGCCGGATACCCTCGTCTCTGACCTGCGTGCCGACCCGACATTCGCCGCCAGCGGCGTGTGGACCTGGCAGAGTGCCGTGGACAGCCCGGACACCCCGGAAGCAGGTACCACGCTGTCGGACTATGTGGGCGCCAACATGGCACAGGACAGCGCCGACGCCCTGAACTATCTGGCCGATACCTATGAAGCCGGCACTCAGGTGACTTATAAAGTGTACTCCCCGGAGGAGATCGCCGCAGACGCCACCCGTGATGGCGTGGAACTGTATTACTGGCCGTCGGAAGTGCCCGGCAGCAAGTTTGTGGTGGTCATGTCCGGCAATGTGCTCAACAATACTGCCAATATGTCCGAGGGCTATGCCACGGCATGGCGGCTGCACCAGATGGGCTACGCAGCCTTCGTGCTGCGCTACCGCGTGTTCCTCAAGGCAAAGGACAACGCCCCGGTGGCTGACCTTGGCAACGCTGTCCGGTTCATCACCACTCATGCAGGCCAGTTCAATGTGCAGCCGGAAAACTACGCCCTGCTGGGCTATTCCTCCGGCGGCCATCTGGCCGGTGTGTTCTCCGGCGACGAACTGGGCTACAAGCACTATGGGGTACCCAAGCCCGGTGCTTTGCTGCTGGGCTATCCCATCAACAATTTCTTTGAGTATAAGCCGGTCTATCATGCTGCTATCGACCCCTTTGTGCTGGAGGGCCGGTACTATGAACTGAACATCTCTGACTGTGTCACCGACGATTACCCGCCGGTGTATCACTGGTACGGCGAGAACGATTATGTGTTCCCGCTGCTGTGCTACCCGGCTCAGCGCCCGGCGCTGAGCCGCGCACTGGAAAAGCACCATGTGCCCTGCAAAGAGGTGCTGTTCCCCAATGCGACCCACGGCGTGGGTACCGGCGCAGGCACCGATGCCGACGGCTGGATGCTGGACGCTGCGAACTTCTGGGAGACCCAGATCAACAGCTGAATCTGAACAAAAGAGGAGCGGAATGCAATGAAGAATCTGAATGCCTGTCTGGAAAGCCTGAACCTCGGCCTGCCGGACGATGTGCGCCGCCTGAAAGAGGCGGGCTATTACACCGAGGCCATTGCCCGCATCGACGCATATCTTGCGGAGGACTGGACAAAAACGCAGAACCAGCCGGTGCAGCCCGGCGGCCCTCTGCCGGAAAACCCCACGCCCCGCGGGGTGGATGCCATGCGGGATGCTCTGCTGGCCCAGCGGGAGATCCTGCGCCGCCTGCCGCTGGATTACACGGTGCCCGAAGCGCAGGCGCTGGAACTGCTGCAGGACCTTGTGCGGGACTTTACCCCGGAGGAATTCCGGGCACTGGACCGCGCCGGGGCTATGGACTGGCGGTTCGTGGAAGGGGAGAAGCGGTACATCCGATCCTTTGCCGAGACCCTGTTGGCCACCCACCCGGAGCTGGCAGCCCGGCAGATCGACCCGCCCCAGCAGCACCCCAGCTGGGAGCGGTATGAGCCGGAGCACGACCAGATGGCGCGCACCGGCGCAGTCAGCGCGGATATCACGCTGGAAACCAGCATCGGCATGAGTGACGCGGCCTTTGCCGCTGCCCTTGCGGCCGCAAAGCAGCAGGGGCGCAGCACCGTGCACGTCCGGGTGTGGCTGCCGCTCCCGGCGGCCTGCCCGGCACAGAGCGGCATCACGCTGGATTCCTTCACCGAGCCGCCCACCTGCATTGCCCCGGAAGATGCCGCCCAGCGCACGGCGTACTGGGAGGCCGACCTTGCCGAGAACCGGCCCTTTGGCGCGGTGTACAGTTACCGTACCACGGCCCGCTATGCCGACCCGCTGCACATGCAGGCGGACCCCGTGCAGCCGGATTTTGACACGCAGGAGGAGCTGCCGCATCTGGAGTTCACGCCCTATCTGCGGGCACTGGCGGCCCAGCTCACCCAGGGGCTCACCGACCCGGTGCAGAAGGCAAAGCGCATCTACGACTATGTGACCCTCAACACCCACTACCACTACCAGCCGCCCTACTTCGTGCAGGAAAACATCACCGACGGCTGTGCCCACAACCGCCGGGGCGACTGCGGCATCATGGCCTCCACATTCATCGTGCTGTGCCGCCTGGCCGGCATCCCGGCCCAGTGGCAGAGCGGTCTGGTGGTGCGGCGGGAGATGGTGGGCTGCCACGACTGGGCCGCGTTCTACATCGCGCCCTACGGCTGGATGTACGCCGACTGCTCGGCCGGTGCCTCCATGGCCCGTGCCGGGAACGAGAAGATGCGCCTGCACTACTTCGGCAATCTGGACACCGGGCGCATGGTGGCCAACCGTGCCCTCTGCGCACCCTTTGACCCGCCCATGTGCTCCTTCCGCGCCGACCCCTGTGACAATCAGGTGGGCGAGGTGGAAGCCGACGGTGTGGGCCTGTACGGCGAGCAGCTGCAGTGGAGCCAGATGCTGCGCCGCTACGAGACACTGTAAAAAGCAAAAGGTCCGGGCTTTGCATCTGCACGGCCCGGATCTTGGATTTTATAAGGAGACATCCCATGGAATTTCTTTCGCTTTTGTATACGGTTCTGCTGGTGGCCATCTGCCTGCTGCAGGCACTGCTGCTGTACCGAACCGGAAAACCGGCACCCCGGCAGGACGACGAAGCCCTCAAGGAGTGGGTGCACCAGCAGCTGGACGCCCAGTCGAAGCTCTTTGCCCAGAAGCAGGCCGAGCTGGCCCGGCAGAACTACGACGCCATGCGCGGCATCAGCGAAACGCTGCAGACCGCGGTGCAGGGTATGAGCAGCACCCTGAATGCCGGGCAGGCCGCGCAGCAGCAGACCATGGAACAGCGCCTGCAGGGGCTGGAAGCTTCCAACGCCCGCAAGCTGGAAGAAATGCGCAAAACGCTGGCCGAAAGCATGGCCGCCCTGCAGGCACAGAATGCCCAGAAGCTGGACGAGATCCGCTGCACGGTGGACGAGCAGCTGCAGGATGCCCTGCAGAAGCGGGTGACCGAGAGCTTCAAGGCGGTCAACGCCCAGCTGGAACAGGTGTACAAGGGCCTGGGTGAGATGCAGAGCCTGGCCGCCGATGTGGGCGGCCTGAAACAGGTGCTGTCGGGCGTCAAGACCCGCGGCATCCTGGGCGAGATCCAGCTGGGAGCCATTCTGGAAGAAATTCTGGCCCCAGAGCAGTACGACACCAATGTGGCTACCATCCCCGGCAGCACCCAGCGGGTGGAGTACGCTATCAAAATGCCGGGTGCCGACGGCGGCAGTGTCTGGCTGCCGATCGACTCCAAGTTCCCCGGTGATACCTACGCCCACCTGCAGGATGCGCAGGCATCCGGCGATGCGCAGGCTGTGGAAAACGCCCGCCATGCACTGGAACTGGTGCTGCGCAGCGAGGCCAAGGACATCCGCGAAAAGTATGTGGAGCCGCCGTATACCACGGCCTTCGGCATCCTGTTTCTGCCCTTCGAGGGCCTGTACGCCGAGGTGGTGAATGCGGGCCTGCTGGAGGTGCTGCAGCGGGACTATCAGGTGAACGTGGCCGGCCCCAGCACCATGGCGGCCCTGCTCAACAGCCTGCAGATGGGCTTCAAGACCCTTGCCATCCAGAAACGTTCGGGCGAGGTGTGGCAGCTGCTGGGTGCCGTCAAGACTGAGTTCGACAAGTTCGGGCAGGGGCTTTCCAAGCTGCAGCAGCGTCTGCGCCAGACCGACGAAGAGCTGGACAACCTTATCGGCGTGCGCAGCCGTGCCATCAGCCGCAAATTGCGGGCCGTACAGACGATGGATGACGCCAGCGCTGCGGCCCTGCTGGAGCTGGACACCGAGCCGGGCCGCCCCGTGTCTGCCCGCCTGCCGGAAAGCAGGGGCGATGAATAACGGTTGTGGTCAGGGGGCAGGAAAAGCCGCAGATCCCTCTTGCTAAATTTCTGACGATGTGTTATACTAGGAATTGTTCTTAAGAAAAATCGGCCGCTTTCTGCGGCACAGCATAAAAATAAAGGAGCATGGGATTTATGAGCGTACAGAAGATCAGCAATGCCATTCTGGGCGTGGGGGTGGACGATACCACCATCGACCTGTTTGAAAGTCAGTACCCGGTGCCTACCGGCGTCAGCTACAACTCCTATGTCATTCTGGATGAAAAGGTTGCCATTCTGGATACGGTGGACAACCGTGCCACGGATGCCTGGCTGGCAAACCTCGCCGAAGCGCTGGGCGACCGCATGCCGGAATATCTGGTGGTCTCCCACATGGAGCCGGACCATGGTGCCAACATTGCCCGCCTGGCCGCTAAGTACCCGGACATGAAGGTGGTGGGCAACGCCAAGACCTTTGTGTATATGGAGCAGTTCTTCGGCCCGGATGCCGTGGCCAAGGAGCGCCGTGTGGTGGTGAAGGACGGCGAGAGCTTGTCTCTGGGAAGCCACACCCTCACCTTTGTGTTTGCACCCATGGTGCACTGGCCGGAGGTCATGGTCAGCTATGAGAGCAGCGAAAAGGTGCTGTTCTCCGCCGACGGTTTCGGCCGCTTCGGGGCGGTGGCAAAGTTTGACGAAAAGGCCGACTGGGCCAGCGAAGCCCGCCGGTATTACCTGAACATCGTGGGCAAGTACGGCCCGCAGGTGCAGGCACTGCTCAAAAAGGCAGCCGCACTGGATATTGCCACCATCTGCCCGCTGCACGGCCCGGTGCTCACCGGGGACCTGGGCAAGTATCTGGCCTATTATGATACCTGGTCCAGCTACAAGCCGGAGGAGCCGGAAAAGATCCTGGTGGCCAGTGCTTCCATCCACGGCCATACCCGCGCCGCGGCCCACACCATGGCCGAAAAGCTGCGTGCCAAGGGCGCAAAGGTGGTGGAGATGGACCTGACCCGTACCGACGTTTCCTACGCCGTCACCGAGGCCTTCCGCTGCGGAAAGATCGTTCTGGCCTGCGCCACCTATGACGGCTTCCTCTTCCCGCCGATGGAGTCCCTGCTGACCCACCTCAAGACCAAGGCGTTCCAGAACCGTACCGTCGGCCTGATGGAGAACGGCACCTGGGCCCCCATGGCTGCCAAACTCATGCGCGCCGAGCTGGAAGGCATGAAGAACATCACGGTCTGCGAGAACGTGGTCACCATCCGCTCTGCTGCCAATGCTGCCGCGGAAGCCCAGATGGACGCTCTGGCCGACGAGATCGTGGCAAAATAAGCCCCAAAAGCGCGTAAAATCAGAAAAGACAAGCTGCCCGCATACCGGATGTGACAAGATCACACGGTATGCGGGCAGCTTTTTATCGGGGTGCAGGACTGCAGCGAGAGGACGGAAAGTGCGCTATGGAATAGAAAAAGTAATTATTTGATCTGTGCCAGCACCGCAGCAATGTCACCGTCAAAAAGCAGAGACTGCTTGGCGATCTCATTCGGACAGACGGCCTCGCCCTTGTTGATGCAGACGTAGGTGGCATTGGGGTTCCTGGCTGTCATCCGCCAGAAAGGATACTTGATGATGACCGGGGTGTTGCCGCCGACGCCTAACTCTAAGAACAAGATCTTCTGCCCCTCGTGGCGGCGGAGAAATTCGCTGTACCGCTCGGCGGCGGCGTGCCAGCCGGCATCCTCTACAAAGCTGTCGTCACAGCGCAGGTTCATCGTGAGCAGCTTGCCGCAGTGCGGGCAGTGGGGGACAAGCTCGGACGGAACAGAAGTTTTCAGGATGGTATTCTCCGGCACGGTCAGTTGACCATCCGGTGCGAGGACATACCCCTGTGCTTCTATCATTTGCCGGATGAGTGCCTCATTGTCGAAAGTCTCCTGACAGCAGGGTTCACTGCACTGGAACAGGCCGTAATCGCCCTGCGTGTAGAACAGCCGCTTTTTATCGAACCCTGCTTTCTGGAAGCAGTGGTCCACATTGGTGGTCAGGACAAAATAGTCTTTGTCCTGCACCAGCCGGAACAGTGTGCCGTATACAGGCTTCGGAGCGTTCTGATAGCGGTTGATATAAATGTACCGGCTCCAGTACGCCCAGTATTCCTCCATGGTGGAGTAGGGGTAGAACCCGCCGGAATACATATCCGTAAAGCCGTATTTGCTGGCAAAATCGGAGAAATATGTTCGGAATCGTTCCCCGGCGTAGGTGAACCCGGCGGAGGTGGACAGCCCGGCTCCTGCGCCGATGATGACGGCATCAGCCTTGTGCAGGGCCTTTTTGAGCTGCTCAGGCTGTGAGCAGTCGGGTGTAGATTTCCTTGTCCAAATCTTTGAAAACATTGAAGGTCACCTTTTTGATGGTTGTGGGTGTTTGCAGGAACTCCTTCACAGTCTGTACGGCAATTTCTGCCGCATCCTCATTCGGGAAACAGAACACGCCGGTGGAGATGCAGCAGAATGCGATGCTTTCCAGCCCGGCTTCTGCGGCCTTCGTCAGACAGGCGCAGTAGCAGGAGGCCAGCAGAGCGCGGTCCCGTGCGGTGACGCGCCCGGTCACGATGGGCCCCACCGTGTGCAGGACATACCGGCAGGGCAGGTTGAAGGCCGGGGTGAGTTTGGCCTGCCCGGTGGGCTCCTCGTGGCCCTGCTGCGCCATCAGGCGGGCACAGGCGCTGCGCAGCTGTACCCCGGCAAAGGTATGGATGCAGTTGTCGATGCAGCGGTGGCCGGGCACATAGCAGCCGGTCATGCCGCTGTTGGCGGCGTTGACGATGGCGTCGCACTGCAGCGTGGTGATGTCGCCCTGCCACAGGTAAAGGGCAGATTCCCCGCAGTGGGCGGCGGGGGTCAGGCTTTCAAGGACGGTAACGCCCTTCTGGGCAAGCTCGGCGCGCAGGTATTCGTCCTGCACCTGCAAAAACTCCGGGCTGGCATCCCGGGGCGGGCGCACATTGAGCAGTGCGCGCAGCAGCTGCTTCTGCCCGGCGGCATCGTCCGGGACGGCCAGCTGCCGGTATTTGGGGGCTTCTGCCAGCAGGCGGCTGAGCAAAAAACGGCGGCGTTCGGTCTGGGTCATAGAAAGACCTCCTTTGCGGTACCAAACGGCAAAACGCCCTGAAAACAGCGTTTCCAAGGCGATCTGCACGAAACGGGAATCAGAACTCGTAGGGAGGGTTGCCGGAGAAGTCGGCGATGGCACCGTGAGCATCCTCCAGGTAGAACACCTCAAAGATGGGGTTGGTGGCTTCGCCGTACTGGCCCTTCACGATGGGGTTGGCGATGCACATCTCCTTGGCAGCCATGTTGTTTTCAAATACGGCCTTTCCGTGCAGGCGGACCCAGGCGTATTCCGGGCTGGACACCGAGATCTCGGTGTAGGGGTTGGTCTGCAGATCCTTGTACACGTCCTTCTGGCTGTTGGTGCAGAACCACAGCTTGCCGTCCAGCTCACCGGCGAACATGAAGGGACGGCACTTGGCCTTGCCGTCACGGCCGACGGTAGCCAGATACTGCACAGGGTTGGCATTCAGGAATTCAACGACTTTGTTCAGAGACATGGTTTGGTACCTCCAGGATTATTGCATTGGGTGTGCGGGGCATCTCGGCGTGCCCCAGCTGACGAGGCTATGATACACCCCTTTTTGCCCGGCGTAAAGTACGCACAATGCGGTAACCTGGTTACCGGCGGGTGACTTTTGACCGGTTACGATTCGGAAACTTTTGCGATGAACCGCTGATTTCTCGCGATTTGGACTGCAAAAAATTTTTTGAGCCGGATGTGCGGGGTGTCCGGCCCCTGCTTGACAAGCACCGCGTCTGTGCCGTAAAATAGAAAAAACGGCCCGCGAGGGGCCGGAGGGGAGAAACGACCGATGTGTACCAAAAAGGAACTGCCGGCCTGCCCGGTGGAAACCACCCTCACCATGATCAGTGACAAATGGAAGGTGCTGATCCTGCGGGACTTGCTCACCGGCACCAAGCGTTTCGGCGAGCTGAAAAAGTCGCTGACCGGCGTGAGCCAGAAGGTGCTCACCTCCCAGCTGCGGGAGATGGAGGAAAACGGTCTGGTGGAGCGCAAGGCCTACCCGGAGGTGCCGCCCCGGGTGGAGTACAGCCTGACCCCGCTGGGCCGGAGCCTGCAGCCCATCATGGATGCCATGCGGGTGTGGGGCGAACAGTACAAACAACAGAATGCGTGACTGCACGCCGGGCAGCTGCCGTACCTGCGGCAGCACCCGGCATTTTTTGTAAAAAGGAGAAACTGCACCATGGAGCGGATCTTACTGCTGGAGGATGACAAAAGTCTGGTCACCGGGCTGGCCCTTGCACTGGGCCGGGCGGGTTATGCGCTGGACACGGCCCGCACCCTGGTCGAGGCCAACCGTCTGTGGCAGGCGGGCCGCCACGACCTGCTGATGCTGGACGTGACCCTGCCGGACGGCACCGGCTTCGACTTCTGCCGGGAGGTGCGCCGCACTTCCGGGGTGCCCATCCTGTTTCTGACCGCGTCGGATGAGGAAATGGACATCATCACCGGGCTGGACCTGGGCGGTGACGATTACATCACCAAGCCCTTCAAACTGGGGGTGCTGCTGAGCCGGGTGCACGCACTGCTGCGCCGGGCCGGAGGGTTCGGGGCACAGCAGGCCACCGAGCTGTGCTCCGGCGGCATCCGGGTAGATCTGCTGGCCGGCCGGGCCGAAAAGAACGGCGTTCTGCTGGAACTCACGGCAGCGGAGTACAAGTTGCTGTGCCTGTTTCTGCGCAGCCCGGGGCAGGTGCTGACCAAAGAGACCATTCTGAACGCCCTGTGGGATTGCGAGGGCAATTATGTAGATACCAACACCCTCACGGTGTACATCCGGCGGCTGCGGCTCAAGGTAGAGGACGACCCCGGCAGCCCGCAGCGGCTGGTCACGGTGCGGGGCATGGGCTACCGCTGGAACGGGGATGTGTGAGATGAAATTTCTGGTGGAGGACGATGTCCGGCAGCTGTTTGCCCGGTTGTGCACCGGGCTGGCTGCGGCCCTGCTGGCGGCAGAATGCGCGTCGTGGGCACTGTGCCCGGCACTGTGCCTGCCGCTGCTGGGGCTGTTTTTGCTGTTGAGCGCTGGGACGCTGAGCAGTGCCGCTGCTTATTTCGCCCGACGGCAGAAACGGCTGGAGGAAGCGGCTGCGCAGGTGCGTGCCCTGCTGGACGGGGATGCTACTGCCCGGCTGGACAGCGGCCGTGAAGGGCAGTTGTACCGGCTGTTCCATGAAGTGAATGAGATGGCGGCAGTGCTCAACGCCCATGCCGACCGGGAACAGCGGGAAAAGCAGTTTTTGAAGAACACCATGGCCGATATCTCTCACCAGCTCAAGACGCCGCTGGCCGCTCTGAATATCTACAACGGTCTGCTGCAGGCCGGAACGGATGACGCAGAAAATGTGCGGGAGCTGGCCAAACTTTCCGAACAGGAGCTGGACCGGATGGAACAGCTGGTGCAAAGTCTGCTCAAGCTCACCCGGCTGGATGCGGGGACTGTACAGCTGGAAAAAACGGAACAAGATCTGCAAGGTCTGCTGGAGCAGACTGCCCGGCCCTTTGCCTGCCGCGCCCGGCAGGAGCAAAAGCTGCTGGCCGTCACGGCAGAGCAGGGGGTGTGCCTGTGCTGTGACCGGGTGTGGATGCGCGAGGCCGTGGGCAACCTGATCAAGAATGCGCTGGACCACACCCGCGCCGGGGACACCGTGACGGTGGAGGGCAGCCGCTTTGCCGACTTTGTGCGCATCCGGGTGGTGGACGCCGGCACCGGCATCCACCCGGAGGACCTGCCCCATCTGTTCAAGCGATTCTACCGCAGCCGCTTTGCGCAGGACACGCCGGGCATCGGGCTGGGGCTGCCGCTGGCGAAATCCATTGTGGAGGTCCACGGCGGCACACTGGAAGTGGAAAGTGAGCTGGGCCGGGGCACCGCCTTCACCATCCTGCTGCGGAACAGGCCCGCTCCGGCGATTCCTACAAAATTGTAGTCTTGCAGTCACCGGGCTGTAGCAAACGGGTGGTATGCTGTGGACAGATCAAAACGAAAGAAGGTTTTTGTATGAATCTGTTGCAGGCACAGGCCCTTTGCAAGACTTACGGCACCGGCGAGACTGCCGTGCAGGCGCTGAAGGACGTGAGCTTCTCGGTGCCCAAGGGCGAATTTGTGGCCGTGGTGGGCGAGAGCGGTTCCGGCAAGAGCACTCTGCTCAATCTGCTGGGCGGGCTGGACACCCCTACCTCCGGCAAGGTGCTGCTGGACGGGCGGGATCTGTTTGCCATGAAAGAGCGGGAGCGCACCATCTTCCGCCGCCGGAACATCGGCTTTGTGTTTCAGGCGTTCAACCTGATCCCGGAGCTGACCGTGGAGCAGAATATCCTGTTCCCGGTATTGCTGGACTACCAGAAGCCGGACACGGCGTATCTGGAAGAACTGCTGGATGTGCTGGACCTCCGCAAGCGGCGCAGTCACCTGCCCGGCCAGCTTTCCGGCGGGCAGCAGCAGCGCGTGGCCATTGGGCGGGCGCTCATCACCCGTCCGGCGCTGATTTTAGCCGATGAGCCGACCGGCAATCTGGACACCCGCAACAGCGGCGAGGTGATCGCCCTGTTGAAGGAGGCTTCCCGCAAATACGCCCAGACCATCGTCATGATCACCCACAGCCGCAGCATCGCCCAGACGGCAGACCGGGTGCTGCAGGTGTCGGACGGCGTGCTGACCGACTTCGGGAGGTGCGCGGAATGAAAAGCTATCTGAGCCTGATCCCCATTTCTGCCAGGGTGCGCAGGCGGCAGAACCGGCTGACCATCCTGTGCATCGTCACGGCAGTGTTCCTGGTCACGGCCATCTTCAGTGTGGCGGACATGATGCTGCGCACCCAGACGGGCCGTGCAGCCGGAAAAAGCGGCAGCTGGCATCTGGAGGTCACCGGCATCACGCCGGAGCAGGCTGCGCAGCTGGTCGGCCAGCCGGACGTGGTGCGGGTGGGTGCCGGAGCAGTATTCAATGAGAACGGCGAAAGCGCATACCGCCTGAACGGCAAGCGGGTGGTGCTGTATGGTGCCGATGCAGATTATGTGAGCCTGAACCGTGCCGCAGCCTTTGCGGGCACCTACCCGCAGGCGGAAAACGAAGTGCTGCTGGGCAAGACCGCTGCACGGGTGCTGCATGTGGGCAGCGGAGACACTGTAACGCTGACACTGCCGGACGGAACGGAAAAGCCCCTCACGGTCACCGGCGTCGGCGGCATCGACGAGGATTTTTACGGCGAGCAGTACAGCATCGTGGATGCCTACCTGCCGCAGGAAGCCTTTGCGGCCCTGCTGACTGTAAACAGCGAGGCACTGCCCCAGACACATTATGAGCTGGAATACACCAGCGCGGCCAGAGCAGCAAAGGCCCTGCCGAAGCTGCGCAGCCGGTATGGGGAGACGGCTGTGCAGGAAAACCTGCAGGTGATGGGTTCGGCAGGGCAGAGCAGCAGTACGGCTTTTCAGACCGTGTACGGTATGGCAGCAGTGCTGTTCGTGCTGGTGCTGCTGGCCGGAGTGCTGATGATCTCCGGCAGCATGAACAGCAATCTGGCCCAGCGCACCCAGTTCTTTGGCATGATGCGCTGCATCGGCATGAGCAAACGGCAGGTCATCCGGTTCGTCCGGCTGGAAGCCCTCAACTGGTGCAGGACGGCGGTGCCCATCGGCCTTGTGCTGGGCACTTTGGCCAGCTGGACGATCTGCGCCGCGCTGCGGTACGGCATCGGCGGCGAGTTTGCGGCAACGCCAGTCTGGCAGCTGAGCCCTGCGGGCCTGTGCGCCGGTGCCGTGGTGGGTGTGGTGACGGTGCTGCTGGCTGCGCAGGCCCCGGCAAAGCGGGCGGCAAAGGTCTCGCCGATGGCGGCGGTCTCCGGCAGCACCCAGAATGTGCCGGTGGGCCGTGCGGCCCATGCCGGAAAGGGCCGGGTGGAACTGGCACTGGGCGTCCGCCATGCCACCACCAGCAAAAAGAACTGGGCCCTGATGACCGCCAGCTTTGCGTTGAGCATTGTGCTGGCGCTGGGCTTTACCGTGCTCTTGCAGTTCGCCTCTCTGCTGTTGCCCAGTCTGGTGCCGTGGCAGCCCGATGTGCTTTACAACGGCTACGGCAATGCGCAGGTGCTGCCCGGCAGCATGACCCGGACACTGCTGAAAGTGCCGGGCGTCGCCCATGCGTGGGGCTGCACTGGTCTGGTGGATACCCCGGCCAGCAGCGACAAGGGCAACGTGGACCACGTTGTCTTCTGCTCCTACGATGATTATATGCTGGAATCCAGCCGTTCCGTGGTGGTACGGGGTCGGATGCCCGGCGCAGGCAATGAAGGGATGACCATCTACAATAAGAACAACCCCATGCAGATCGGGGACGTCATCACAGTGAACGGGGTGTCGCTTACCATCGTGGGTGCCTTCTCGGAGGGCGCCTTCCCGGATGATGTGACCCTTATTGCACCGGAAGCGCTGTTCCGACAGGTGGCAGGCGACCAGAGCTATAATATGGTAGGTGTGCAGTTGGACCGCACCGCCGACGAGGACACCCTCTTCACGCTGGCGGACCTTGCCACGGATGACGTCATCATGCAGGACCTGCGGGAGAGCAACCGGCAGGACCGCGGCACCTATTACGCGGTACGCATCGTGCTGTACGGTTTTCTGGCCATCATCGGCGGCATCTCGCTGCTGAACATCGTCAACAGCATCTCCATGAGCGTTTCCGCCCGTGCCCGGCAGTACGGTGCCATGCGCGCCGTGGGCATGGAGGATGTCCAACTGTGCCGGATGATCGCGGCGGAGGCCGGGACCTATGCGGCGTCCGGCCTGCTGGTGGGCGTTGCTGCCGGCCTTGTGCTGCACCGTGCACTGTATACCCGGCTGATCACCCACTATTTCGGCGTCGTGTGGCGGGTGCCCTTCGGGCTGCTGGCAGTGCTCTGTCTGTTCGTGGCAGGTGCAGCGGCGCTTGCGGTGCACGGCCCGGTGAAGCGATTGCAGGCAATGCCCGTCACAGCAGCCATCAACGAACTCTGACAAACAAAAAACAAGCGCCGGAGCGCTCCCTTTTGCGGGAATGCTCCGGCGCTTTTGGGGGGTGACTCAGTCCAGCACGGGAATGTCCAGCCCGAATTCCAGCGGGCGGAACCGGGGGCAGACGTTTTCAGTGATGGAGATCACCGAGGCGGCCAGACGGCTGCCGATCTCGCAGGAGGCGGGCAGGTTCTTGCCGTAGGTCAGGCCGATGACCGTACCGGCAAAGAAGGCGTCACCGGCACCGGTGGTGTCGATCACATCCACCTTCTTGGCGGGCACAACGCCGCTTTCGCCGTTGGCGCGGGCATACACGGCACCCTGCCCGCCCATGGTGACCACCATGCAGGGGATGTTGGCGCTGTGCACGTTGGCGGCCAGCACCTCCCGCATGGCAGCGGGGGAAAGGTGGTCGTAATCGTCCGAGAAGAGCAGCCCGGCTTCCTGCTGATTGCACACAAAGCAGTCCACCTGCTGCAAAAAGTCGCGGCGCTCCATGGCGATGCTCATGTTGGAGATGGCCGCGTAGACCCGCTTGTTGTACTTTTTGGCAAAGCGCAGCACCTGCTTGACCGTCTCTTTTTCCAGATCCAGCTCCAGCGCGATGCTGTCGCAGTCCTTGAAGATCTCGTCTCCCTGCTCTTTCAGCAGAGCGGTGAGGGGAGTGGTGTCCGGGCGCTTGGAGATGGAGGCGCATACGTCACCGTCGTTGTTGAACACGGCCAGCCAGGTGCCCATGCCGTCCTTCACGCGGCGGATGAACTGGGTGTTCACCTTGTGGTCGCGCAGCTTGTCGATGACATCCTGGCCCATGCCGGTGTCGTCCACCAGACCCACAAAGGTGGGGCGCAGCTCCACATTGGCGATGTCCTCCACGATGTTGCGGCTCACACCACCGTGTACCTGCTCGACCCGGCCGGAGTTGCGCCCGCCCGGGATGTAGGTGGAAAGGGGGTACCCCTTGATGTCCACAAAAACGGCTCCGATGACTACGATTCCCATAGAAAAACCTTCCTGCAAAAATATTTTGCCTTCATTATACCAACTCTTTACGACAGAATCCATCCTTTTTGTCATTTCGGGCCGAAAAAGCGCAGAAGGCCGAACTGCCTTACAGGGCGGTGTTTGCCGTCCGAACCAGGAACTCCATGGCCTGCACGGGGTACTGCCCGGCGGCGGTCTCGCCGGTGAGCATCAGGCTGGACGCACCATCCAACACAGCATTGTAAATATCGCTCACCTCGGCGCGGGTGGGCACGGCACGGGTGCACATGCTGTCCAGCATCTGGGTGACCACCATAAAGGGCACCCCGGCGGCCCGGCAGGCGGCGGAAAGCTGTTTCTGACAGCGGGGCAGCTCCCACAGCGGCATGGCGTTGCCCAGGTCGCCGCGGGCAATGACCACCTCGTCCACGAGGGACAGAAACTCCGGCAGAGCCTGCACCCCGGCAAGGTTCTCGATCTTTGCAAAGATGCGGATCTGCGGCGCACCGGCCTCGGCCAGCGCCTGCCGCAAAGCAAGGATGTCCTGTTTCCCGCGCACGAAGGGCAGCATGACCCCGGTGACGCCGCAGGAAGCTGCGATGCGCAGGTTGGCAAGGTCCTCACTTGTCAGGGTGGGCATGGGCACCGACAGACCCGGGGCGGCAATGCTCTTGCGGCTTTGCAGAACGCCGCCCCGCAGTACGGTGCAGACCAGTGCATCCGGCCCGGCGGCAGTTACTTCCACCAGCAGCTTGCCGTCATCCAGCAGAAGCTGCTGCCCGGGCCGGGCTGCCTGTACCAGCTGGACAGGGCAGGGGATGCCGCCTGCACCCAGCTGTACCGTGCCGCCCTCCGGCAGGGTGACCGGGCTGGCCAGCCGCCCGACACGCAGTTCCGGCCCCTGCAGGTCGATGAGCAGGTCCGGAATGCCGACAGCGTGGATCATTGCCAGCCAGTCAGCGTGTTCGGCCAGCGCCCCGTGGGAAAGGTTCATGCGCAGGCCGGTCATGCCGGCGTCCACAAGGCGGCGCAGAGTTCCGGCACTGGCGCAGGCCGGGCCGATGGTTCCATAAAAATGCATAAGGGGTCCCTTCTTTCATAGATTGCGCAGGTGTTCCTGCAAAAAGCTGCACAAAAGCCGGACACAGGGGTGCTCTGCGTGCTCCGGCTGCAAAAAGGCGGCGCAGATGGGCGGCATGCCGTCCAGTGCCACGTCCTGAACATTGTCCATGCAGTGGTCGGAGGTGATCTCCAACCGGTCCAGGGCCAGACCGTTGCGCTCCTGGGTGCGGTAAAGCACTTGATAGTATTGCTCGCCGATCTCTACCTTCGGGCGGGCACCGGCCTGCCGCAGGGTATTCCACAGCGGGGCCAGAGGCTCCGGCGCAAGGCCCGGCACCAACAGCAGCTGGCCGTCCAGCTCTGCCGGGGCAATGCTGCTGCGCCCCCAGAACGGGCTGCAGCGGGGCACCAGCAGGGCCGCAGTGTGCCGGGTGAGCGCGGTGCGGGCAAGCCCGGCCGCGCAGCCGCCCAGGTCCATCACCAGCCCGGCGTCCAGCGTGCCGTTCTGCAATTGTGCACATACGGCGTCGTTGGAGAGCAATGCGGTTTCCAGCGGGATGCCCTGGTATTGCTGCCGGAACTGCTCCAGCACATCCCCCAGCATGGGCAGGTAGTTGGGCACCAACGCCACACTGATGCCCAGCCGCAGGGCGGGGGACCGGATATCCTGATACGCCTGCGCGCACATCCGGTCAAATTGCTCCACCACCGGCGCGGCCTGTGCCCGGAAGCGCTGGCCCTTTTCGGTCAGGGCAAGGTGATTGCGCACATTGATGAACAGCGGGCCGCAGAGCTCGTTTTCCAGCGCGGCAATGCTGAGGCGCAGCGCCTGCCGGGACAGATACATCCGCCCGGCCGTGCGGGTATAGTTCAGGTCCTGACACAGGGCCAGAAAATAGCGCAGCTGCTGAATGGTCATGGAAGGTTCCTTTCCAGAAATAAAACGCAAGTTTTTCTTGATACCTACAGGGATATTATAACTTCTTTTTCTTTGGTTGTAAATGTGATACTTTTAACAAGAATGGCAAAGCATTTTTGCCACTCTGGAACAAAGCACGAAGAAAAAGAAGAGAAAGGAACCTTATTATGGAAAAGATCTCCCGCAAAGGCTTTCTGAAAATCGCTGCCGCTGCCGCCATGAGCAGCGTTACCGCTGCCGGTCTGGCTGCCTGCAATGCAGCCAGCAGCTCCACCGCTGCTGCATCTTCCGGTGCAGCCGGCATCTATACCCCCGGCACCTACACCGCCACCGCCAAGGGCATGAGCGAGATCACCGCCACGGTGACCTTTGACGCTGCCAGCATCACCAAGGTGGAGCTGGACCTGTCCGGCGAGACCGACAGCATCGGCCAGGCCGCCAAGGATAAGCTGATCGAGCAGGTGATGAACGCTCAGACCAGCCAGATCGACGGTGTGACCGGTGCCACCGTGACCAGCAAGGCTGTGCAGAACGCTGTGGCCGACTGCATCCGTCAGGCCAGCGGCGGTGCCATCAACCCCGCTGAGCAGATCACCGAGGAGACTGCTTCCACCGCCGACTGGCTGGGCGAGGAGCCCGAAGTGGCCGAGAGCGACATCAAGCAGACCGTGGAGTGTGAGGTGCTGGTGGTGGGTGCCGGTTCCTCCGGCAGCTTTGCCGCTGCCGCCGCGGCCGAGGCCGGTGCCAAGACCATCCTGATCGAAAAGTTCGGCCACGACATGGCCAGCGGCATCCGCGACACGCTGGCTGCCTGCGGCTCCAAGCAGCAGCAGGAGGACGGCGATGACGTGAACAAGAAGGACGCTGTGCGCTACCTGTGCAATTGGAGCCAGGGCTATACCCGCCGCAGCCTGGCACAGGTGTGGGCAGACCGCAGCGGTGAGACCATCGACTGGTTCACCGACGTACTGGCCGAGAGCGGCATCGACTTCCGCCACGAGATCGACGAAAAGCATGACAACGACAACTACGAGGTGCTGGACGTGGGCCACAGCACCCAGTACGGCGACGAGTACAGCGAGCAGCTGACCATGGACGCCGTGCTCAAGCACGCCGAGGCCGACGGCCTGGAAGTGCAGTACGAGATCACCATGGTCAAGCTGGAAAAGGACGGCAACCGCGTCACCGGCCTGATCGCCAAGAATGCCAACGACGAGTATGTGCGCTACAACGCATCCAAGGGCGTCATTCTGGCCTGCGGCGGCTACAGCGGCAATGAAACCATGATGAACGCCCTGCAGCCCCAGAGCGTGGAGCAGACCTGCATCAACTATTCCAAGCCCGGTGCCAAGGGCGACGGTATCAAGGCCTGCCTGTGGGCCGGTGCCATCATGGACCAGACCCACACGTCCATGATCTTTGACCGCGGTGCCATCAAGCCCGACCAGGTGGGCGAGTACGGCAAGGCCAATGACGGTGCCCTGTTCTGGATGGGCAGCCAGCCGTTCCTGAAGGTGAACCTGAACGGTGAGCGCTTCATGAACGAGTACATGCCTTACGATCTGGTGCTGCACGCTGCAGCCAGCCAGCCCTACCACACCTACTGCACTGTGTGGGACAGCAAGTACTCCGAGGATGTGGAGCGCTTTGCCACCCACGGCTGCAGCCGTCTGTACCCGCATGTGAACGGCACCGCTCCGGTGTTCCCCATTGAGTACATCGAGGGCATGAACGCCGATCTGCAGGACCAGGGTTACATCGTGCAGGCCGACACCGTGGAGGAGCTGGCCGACAAGCTGGGCCTGCCCAAAGACGCCTTCACCGCAACGGTGGATCGCTACAATGAGCTGGCTGCCAAGGGCGAGGACGAGGATTACGGTAAGGAGGACTACCGTCTGTCCACCCTGAGCGAAGCTCCCTTCTACGGTGTGCGCCAGTCCGGCGGCTACCTCATCTGCACCATGGATGGCATCCAGATCGACGACAACATGCACGCACTGGACCACGACTTCAAGGCCATCCCGGGCCTGTATGTTATCGGTGACATGAGCGGCAACTACTTCTCCGGCAGCTATCCCTGCCTGATGGCCGGTGCCGCCGCAGGCCGCAGCGCCACCTTCGGCCGCTTTGCCGGTCAGAACGCTGCCGCCGGCATCTGATATTACAGAACCTGAAAAAATCCCCAGTCTGTGCCGATTCCAGGTGGCACAGACTGGGGATTTGCTTGTTAGGTGGTGTTCCCACACATGCTCCCGAATCTCTTTGTAAGTTGCCTTGCTTTCGGCGGCAGTCACATCCAGCTCATCCATGCTTACCTCCGCTTCGATGTGTCAGTTGACATGGACCTTGGTTAGAAGAATGACCGCTTCCACGTGACTTCTATTGTCCAAACACAAATCCGTGCCATTTTCAATGATAGGAAGTCGGAATTTGATGGACTTGAGCCACTGGCCGTTGGCTTGACGCTCCGGGTAGATCTGAATTTCGGAAATCAGGTGCTCCATCAGCTTTTTGCGTTCAAGGGGGTTCATCATATCGAAGAGCTTTTCAAAGCAGATGAGAACCTTATAAATATTGTCGCCGGTGATTTTGTCTGCTTCGATGGCCTGTTTCTTGGCACGAGCCGTCACAAGCTGATTCTCGGTACCCTCGATTTTATCGTACATCTTGTAAAGCCGTTCGTCAAGGTCTGATTTGCGTATGATGTAGTGCCGGTCATCCGGGTCAAGGTTATCGATTTCATCCATGAGTTTGGATTTGACGGAGTAATACTGACGTAGTTGCTTTTCGGCGGCTGCGATTTCCTGTTCGATGGCAGTCGTGTCTACCTTGCTGTTGATTTTTGACTGCATCAGCACAGCAAACTTCGGGTTGCTGACCAGCTTTATAATGACTTCCACGACGGCACTGTCCAGAACTTCTTCCTGAATCTGCTTGGTAAAATTGCATTTCTGTCCGCGCTGCATCTTGCGGTGCTTGCAGCTATAATAGGAAAAGGATTTATAAGCAGTACCATCCTTTTTGTGCTTGGTGCATTTGTTGCTGTACATTCCGGCTCCGCAGACAGGGCATTTGACAAGCGCAGACAACAGGTGCGCCTGCTCCGTTTTATTGCGGGTGACCGGCTCATACCGTTTGGACTGTGCCAGCAGTTTGACCTGCGCAGCGTTCCACAATTCCTCGGAAACAATGCCCTCATGCAGTCCATCGACCAGAAGATAGTTGTCCTGCGGAACCTGACGGTACTCATTTCGTGTGCCGTGAACTTTTTCGAGTTTGCGCCGACCGAAAGCAATTTTGCCGCAATAGACCGGGTTCCGTAGAATCGAGCGAATCAGCGTGGCACTGAACAGGGGAGAAGTACCGTTCTGTCGTGCAAGTTTCTGAAAGCCGTGAGCCTCCAGGTATTTGGAAAGTCTATTTGCGCCGGTATCGGTGTTGACATACTGCTCAAAAATCGTTCGGATGGCAGGAGCTTCTTCCTCGTTGATTTGCAACGTACCATCGACCAGACGATAACCATAGGGCGCAAATCCGCCGTTCCAGCGGCCTTCCCGCGCTTTTTGAATGCGACCCTCCATCGTTTGGACGCGGATGTTTTCTCGCTCGATTTCAGCCACCGCAGAAAGAACGGAAATCATTAGCTTACCTGCATCCTTGGAGGAATCAATGCCATCTTCCACGCAGATGAGGTTGACCCCGAAATCCTGCATGACCTGCAAGGTAGACAACACATCGGCGGCATTGCGGCCGAACCGAGACAGTTTGAACACCAAAACGTAGGAAACGCCATCTTTTCCTGATTTGATGTCCTCCATCATCCGGCAAAAGGATGCACGCCCTTCGATGGATTTGCCCGATTTACCGGCATCCTCATACTCGCCAACGATCTGGTAATCGTTGAAGTCAGCGTATGTTTTCATCCGGGCTTTCTGGGCATCCAGCGAATAGCCATCGATTTGCATGGTGGTAGATACACGAGTGTAAATATAAACTTTTGTCTTTCCCTGTGACATAAGAAATCCTCACAGATACCGTTATTTCTTGTCGATTTTTTGCTCTAAGAACTGGATGGAATCCAGATAGTCTTGTTCCACGTCGCTGAGCGTTCTTGTCTTATACTTCCGATATTCAGTGGTGGCTTTGTCCACGGCCTGCTTGTGGGTCACAGTGCCGTTTCCGACAAGCAACTGCTCACCGCTCATTGTCAGAATGCGGTCAAGATGATTGGCCCAATCCTGCATGGTCATGGGCTGTTCGCGCTCTGCCTGACGCTCTGCAAAGTCCAGATAACCGGAAACAAGCTGTCCCATGGCGCGAAGCTCTTTTTCATTCAGATAATTCTTGGCAATTTTTGCTTCTTGCAGGGTGGGCTGATTTCCGGCAAAGGTGGTCAAGCCCATAAACTCTTTCTCAGCATCGGCACGGTTATAAATGACTTCTGCGGCAGTCTGTCCGTGGATGGCATAATGAATCTTGTTCTGCACTTTTTTGAAGAACTGAACCGAAATTTCTGCCTTGGGGTCGTAGTCGATGCTGGTGGCGTAGATCTCCAGAACCTGACGGTAAAACACCTTTTCGGAAGCGCGGATGTCTCGGATGCGCTCCAACAGTTCTTTAAAATATCCGCCGCCGCCCAGATTTTTCAACCGCTCATCATCCAGAGCAAAGCCTTTGCGCATATATTCCTTCAGGATACCAGTCGCCCAGATGCGGAACTGTGTGCCGCGCTTGGATTTGACCCGGTAGCCAACTGAAATAATGACATCCAGATTGTAGAACTCGACCTGATAAGTCTTGCCATCGGCGGCAGTTGTTGCAAATTTTGCAACAACTGAATCTCGGTTTAGCTCGCCCTCGGTGAAGATGTTTTTAATATGACGTGAAATTGTAGATTTATCACGCTGGAACAGCTCAGCCATCTGGTCGATGGACAGCCAGACGGTATCGCCATCAAACGTGGTATCAATTTTGGTCAGGCCGTCTTCAGCGGTATAAATGATGATGGGATTTTTGGGGCTTTCATCAGGGCGATTCATTTTCGTACCTCGTTCAAAGTATGGAACACGGTGAGAAAATCTCACCATGCGTTTGGACAATGATTACAAGAACATTATATCATGCTGCAAGAAGTTCATCAACAGCAATTTGCCCGGTTTCGATTTCTGGGATTAAAATTTCTGCATATTTTTCGATTATATCAGCAAGAAAGCCCGCCAAGGCACTCCATTCATCAAAGTTGGACGTGCAGGCGGAAACGGAAAAGGCGTCTTTTTCGCCAGCGGGATATTTTTTCAATAGGCAGCTCCATTTCCTTGTAGCTGGACAGCGTGTACCAGCGAGTTTATCAAACTTCCTTTCAAACTTATCCAATCAATTCTTTCAGCCGTTCCAGCTTTTCCTGTACGGTTTCCTTACAGAAACTGCCCCCAATGCAGGAGATGGGAACGCACATTTCCAGCAGGCGGTCGTAGATGCGGGCGTGGGCGGTATCCTGCGGATGCCGAATATCGTCCAGTGTCAGATTGGTCGTGACGATCAGGGGTTTACGGCTGCGGTAGCGGCTGTCTACAATGTTGTGAATTTGTTCCAGTGCGTACTCTGTGCCGCGCTCCATCCCGAAGTCGTCAATGATGAGAAGCGGATAGCGGCACAACCGGTCTACCACCTCGTTCCGCCCGGAGAAGCTGTTGTTCAGTTCGTTCAGCGCATGAGCAAAGTTTGTCATGCACACAGGCACTTCCTGCTCCATCAGAGCGTTCGCCATGCACCCGGCAAGGAAACTCTTGCCGGTGCCTACACCGCCCCAGAGAAGCAATCCAATGTTCTCTGTGCGCATGGTCTGCCACTGCTCCACATAGTGGTGTGCATTGTTTGATCTTATCCGGTGGCTATCATTCAGGTTGTTCTTATTATGTTGGTTAGGTGTGCATTTTTGCGCAATCATACTGTGCGTTTCTGCACAGTATGATTGTGCGCTGGTGCATACTATGACTGCGCAATTCTGCACAGTATGCGGAACTTTGAGCAGAATGTGGCTGGGTTTAGAAAAGCCGTAGCGCACTCGTTCGACAAGGTTGGCTTTTTCAAGTTCTGTGAAAGAGCATGTCACGCTGGAAACGCAGCACCCTAAATCCTTCGCCAGATTGGAAAGCGGATAGATCACATAAATGCGTCCCCGATCGTCCACCCAGTTGTTTTTCTGGGAGAGTGTGGCACGGTCGAGCAGGAGCGTGTAGAGAAGCTTTGCCGTGTGGCTCAGGTCAGCGTCGAGAAGAAACCGGGCATAGGGTAGATACTGCGGCAGTGGCATATTGTGTTTCAAATAATCCGAAATTGCATTCACCTCCGTTTTTACCTCCGAATTAGTGCTAGACTGTTTGAGAGCTCGGGTTTCCATCATTGTTCAGACGATCTTTTACCATCTGAAGATACCGGCTGGCGCGGTCGATAAAAATCAGCAGCTTCTCATTGTTCTTCGGTTCGGTAAGAATATCGGGGTATTCACGAAAACACATTTCCCAACGCCGGACAAAATCTTCCTGCGCTCCCTGAATCTCGCACATCATGGCTTCGCCATCTGCCAAACGGCGAGGTGAATAGATGCTCTTGACGGCATCCTTGAGATTCTGTTTTTCTTCCTTGTTGAGTCCTTTCTTGTGCCCCTGAATGTCTTGCTTGAAGGTCGTTATAAACGCATTGTCCTTTGAAAGCGAACCATAAGAATTCGTGACACAGGTGTTCCGTTCGGCTTTAGGCTTACGCAGCTCTGCCACAACTTCGGGACGCTTTTCCTTTGGAACCTTTGCAATCGAGGAAATTTCACGGTCGGTTGCCCGGATCTTTCCACTCAGGATTTCTTTCTGCGCTCCGGGTACTGCCTCCTCCGCAGCTTCCACACCTTTTGCAAATTGCTCTGCACGGTAAACATAACTTTCGGATGTTCCATGTTCCGCAGCGACCTTCGATCGTGAACCGTGCTTTGTGCGGTCTGGTTCATTTTGAACCAGACCACTTTCAGATGCCAAAGTATACTGATTGCCGTGAAACGATTTGATTTGCTTTTCCGCCTCTGCCTGCTTTCCGATCAGAAATTTTTTCTGTTCTGGGGTCAGGTTTCGCCGCCCAAGCTGATTTTTACAGATCCATGCGAGTGCTTCATAGCGGCAGGAAAATTCTTTTTCGATGACTTCAAATGGAATGAACGGATATTTCCGAAGGACTTGATAGCGCGTGTGTCCGTCAACAATGTAGCCGTTCCACGTGATGATCGGATTCAGCACACGTTCTTCTTTGAGGATGTTCATTTCCAGTTGGTGGGTTTCCTCAAACGACGGAGGGTTGATTTTATTCTGGAACTCCGGGTCAATTTTAAGTTGGCTCAGTTTTGTCATAGGCAAATCATCCTTTCTGAAATGAAATAGAATATCATTATTCTTACGCCGTTCTCTCTGCATGGATTTCCTGCCCCCTTCCGGCGGCGTTTTCCGGCTCTCCCTTGCGGGGTTTTCGCCGGGTATCCCATGCAGACGGTCATTCGGTTTTCAAGGTTCAATTGGTGTCTTGCTGGTAGATTATCACACTTTCAAAAGAATTTTTAGGACCTGACAGGTCCGGTTTTGCGTGGATTTTATCCTGAATTCTCTTGAAGATCGGACATCGTGCCCGGTGCGTAAGATAAGTATACCGTATCCTTTTGCTGCTGAACAGGAAGTATTCGTTCCGGTTTTGAGGTCTTTTTTCGGCTTTTATGGACAAAAACCGGAAGCTTTAGTTCCGGCTAACCACTGGATCGCTTTTATCATAGCAGAAATCTCGTTGAATTTTCAGGAGGTCGCACCTCCGCTTTTGCATACAACTTGCTTTAGCTGCGTACATTCCGTTTTGCACAAAAACAACCGTCCGCTTCAGGTTGAACCTGAAAACGGACGGTCTGGCTTGCAAAATAATTTTCAAAATTGGAGGGCAGGTTGAGAGGCTTCATAGTACCCGCAAGCAGTGCAGACGTATATACATCTGCTTATTTTGCGTTGCAAAATACTTGTTGGGAACACCCAAACCCGTGAACTGCATCCTGTGGATGCAGGCTGAAGTGCCGAAAAACTGTCAAAACAGACAAATTTCAACCGAACGATTTGGATAGAATGCGGCTGTTTGGAATTTCTATTTCATTGTTGGACTATTAGTGGTAATATTAGTCTATTATAATTGGGTTCGATAAAGTGTATGAGGAGAACTATTATGGCATCACTAACACATGTATGTGTGTGGTCTTCTAAGGGCTGGACTCATATCACACCTGAAGAAGTCGCCCGTAGCCATCCGGGAGGATCGGTATCTGCACGCAGTGGCCTTTTTATGTGTGAATTGTGCGGACAATATGTACGATTTGTTGATGGTGATATCCAGACACCGCATTTTCGTCATAGTGCATATGAAGAAAGCAAAAATTGTCCGGAGCGTACATTTGGTCCGGGAGGAAACTATACCTATGTGGCTGGTGAACATGAACTTCCCATCCGAATTGTCAATATTACAAGCACGGGCTTTTCATTTGAGTTGGGATTGGTTGCGGTTCCAAGAGAACTTTTGAAAAAGCAGATGCGCAAGGAGCTTACAATTGTTCCATCTAACAAATCGATGACTCCATTTGTATATTCGTATGAACGCTTAAATAAGGACGTTCTTACATATGTTCCAATTGGAGATTGTCCCAGTGAAAAGTACACTGTCATATCATCTGATGAAATTGAAAGAACATATTGGCCACGCATCACAAATGGTGTACGAGAGAGTGGTGCGATTTTTGATGCGGAAAGTGGAAAGCTGCTTCTTGATGACGCTGATGTTATAGTAGGAAAAGAGTATTATTTGCTTTCAAGAGTCCGACCGTACAATATTTATAACGGTGTTTCGATTAGACAACTTTTGAAAAGAAATATCTCTTGGTCAACATGGTACTTATCGCAAGTTACTGCAACGGACCTTACGGAATCTGCAGCTAAATTCTTTTTGAACTATCATTGCCGCCTTACAAGTCAGCCGATTTCGATTCAACCAATTTGGCCAGTATATGTGCAATCACCGTATGTCATTCAAAACTCTGGGGAAACGACATGGTTTCTCGTTCAGGGACAAGGTGAAACGACGACAAAGACTTATCCGGCAGCAACAATGCTATACTATCCGTCTGACGGAGGTAAAGTTTGCTCGATTGAAGTTAATGAGCGACAGCAGCTGATTTCTACGGGTAGAGCGAAGGTACTGGAGTACACATATCTTTGGAAGAAACCACTGAATGAACGGGCAGAACAACCGAAGGTGACAATTTCTGATATCAATGGAAATCCTGTACCAAGTGGATTGCAAAATATTATTCCGCAAAATCATACTATACGAGTGACTGCTCCGTTTGATGGAACGATTCGACTTGAAAAGAATGGATTTGTAATTGAACAAATTTCATTGAAAGCAGAAATTTCAATCGAACTTGATGCAATTCAATATGGCATGAGTGTTCTGATTTTACAGGGATTGGACATTGTTTGGAGTGCAGAGTATAAGAAAGAAAACTCCGAAGTCCTGAGTTCGGACGATACAGTGAATTTTCAGAATCTGGTTCGTGCGCAGGGGAGAAAGATACCGGTTTCGCATACGTTAGGGGCAACGGTCGAGTTACTAAAGAAGTATCCTAAAACTCGAAAATGGATTTCTGAAAAAATACGAAGCGGCTATATTGAAGAAGATGCCCTCGCATATTATAAAAATTTTATTGTGATGTTAAAGAGCCAGCGGTGAGGAAAATAATATGAACTATCTTGAAAAACTATTGCCGGATGATGTGGAATTGATTTGTAAGCTAATTGGTTCCAAAAAATTGAAACAAAACTTTCAGGCGAACTCAAATGGGTTTAGCACAATAAAACCGGGTTTTCGTCCAAACACAGTTTCGGATGAAGCAGCAATTAGCCTAACAGCTCAAAATTCCTCAATGAGATTTATCTCAAAGTTTTTGAATGAAAAAATCCAGTCCATGATGGATAAAATCGTTGGAGAACAGACAAATTTAATAGCAAAAGGCGTATTGGCTGATGATGCATGGGTTATTGCGCTTGCAAACAGTCCTTTTTGTGATTGTTTGGATTTGTATTTTCGATTGGAACGTCCTGTTTGGTCTTCGGAAAAGATTGACGCATTGAAAATTGCGGTGCGCATTGCGAAAGGTACATATGAGATTGCTCCCATAGAAAAAATTCCTGACAATTCGGAAAAAGAAAAATGGAAACAGCAGCTAGAATCACAAAAGGAGCGGTCGCAAAAAGAAATTCAAACGTTGCAGGAACTGTTGAAAGAGACTCAGAGAGATTTACAAAAGGAAAAAGATGTCACGGCTCAATTAAGAAATGAAAAGGATGAATTGGAAAGCAAACTAAATTTAGAACAGAGTGAACTGACAAAATACCGTAAGCTGGAAAAATACTCAATTGGTAACAGAATAGATACAACGGATGCAAAGTATCCTTTTAAGTCACTTTGTAAGGTTTTCTGGGCAGATGGGTATGTGCGCCTAAAGAGGCTGTCGGATATTCAGCATGATGAGATCACGGGAGATTATCTGGAAGAATTTCCGACACAAAGAGACTTGTTCAGCGATCAGAAATCAGGAACTTTTCAGGAAGGATATGTTGGTGTTTGGGATTGGCATGTGATTCCAAATAAAAAAGATCCGAGTAGGGATTTTATTGAAACTAGCTATAGTTCGTCTCAGCCAACGCAAATTATAATTTTTAAGGAATGCGATTCCGCTGAGAAAATTATAAAAAAGTTGACTGCGGGAGTGTCTGAAAAAATTTACTGCGAGGGTGTTCTCTTTGCTTATTGGAATGGTAAAAAGTACGAAGGCATCTATTGCCATCCCAAAGATCTTGATGTTAAAATGGATCGCATTTCATTAAAGCAGGATGTTTTCAGACTTCCTGTTTTTGAGGTGTTTGCTTCATTGCTGTATCAGGCAGGAGATTGCCAAGTTTGCACGGCTTTGAATTTTGGAATGCCGACGAAAGTAATAAATGTCAAGGATTCTATGGATGTTTTGAAGACATTGCTGCGCAAACGGCTGACATGGGCGACATCCAAACAGCGGGGGATTACAAATGCAGCGCATCAGCAAATCACAGCGTATTTGCAAGAGTTGCCGAACAAAGATTTCGTGCAAGAACTTGCGATGCAGTGTAATTGTACAGAGGATGAAGCGAATGAGCTGATTCGAAAGTTTGTACAGAATGCGGACTCTTATCTTTCTGCTACGGATATTGAAGATGAAATGCTGAGCCGCATTATTCAGCAAAATTCCGAATTGGAGAAACGTTGTAAAGAACTATTGACAACCGAATGGGAAAAAGAAAATTCTGAAAAAATTCAAAAAGTAGAAAATGAATTGATGCAACGGAAAAATGCGGCAGAGGACGAAAGAATACGGGTGGAACAACTGACAGAAAAATATGAAGCAGTTGAGCAAAAACTGAAAGAATCAAATGAACAGATGGAAGAACGTGAGCAGCTGGCTGCCGAAGTAGAACAAAAAGTAGCAGAAAAAATTGCAAAAGCACAAAAAGATGCGGCTGATTTTATTGCGGCACAAGCATTTCTGCCGCAGATCAATCGCGTAGGTGAAAAACAGACGGTTTCAGTGACAGTATTTTCATCGTTTACTTCTGGTAAATCAATGGACGATAGAGTTGCTGTCCTAAAAAATTCAGACGATGTCATAGAGTATCTGGCAGATAATTTGAAGGAAGCAGGTGTTCAGGAAAGCTATACCAGAGGACTAGCAGCTTATCTCTATTCGGCATACAGATATCGAACGCCGGTGTTGCTTGCAGGTCCGAATGGTTTGGCGATTGCACAAGCTTTCTCGACGACGCTGTTTAGTAGAACCGTTGCAATATTATCGTGTGTGGGAGATTATACGGAAAAGGTTTGTAAGGAATGCAAGGAATCTGAGGATAATGTGGTTGCAATTATGAATCCATTCTGTGCTGGGTGGACACAACAACTTCCGACGGCCGTTTTTGATTATGGTAAATTCTTCTTTTTGCTGTCACCGTATGCAGAAGATTTGCAGGTGGAGCCGATGGGAATATCGAATTATGTGTTGCCGCTGACGACGGAGTTCTTGGTAGATAAAAAACCATCGTCGGTATTTGTTGGTAGCGAGCTCAGTCCGGATTTTGATAGACTTCCTATGCCGAAAGTACGGCCAATTCACAAGAATTTCTTAACAAGTCTCGGATATAGTACTTTGGCAAAGAAAAATCTTTGGAGCGTTTTTGCAAATATGGAATCCATGTTGAAAGGTGAAACATCTGACACGGTTGGATACAGATATTTGTTTGGACTTTTACCTTTTGCAATTATTGCGGGAAAAGCAAACCTTTTGATGGAACAGCTTGAGAAAGATGAAAGTAAGCCTTCAAAGAATATTTGTACGATGATGCATGAATATCTCGGTGGTGAAGAATGACACTGCAAAACAATTTGATTCCGATTATTGCAAAAGCATATAGGATTGAACGTGGAACATCAGAACCTGTTGAGCAATGGCGAATGCGTGTGACTTATAGTATGCTTGGGCAGATGGCATACGCATCTCTGTGGGATGTAGAAGAAAATGAACAACCTGTTTCAGTTGTCCATTTTAAATCCCGAATGAAAAAACTCATTGAAAGCTATTGTGACATATTCAATGATCTCCACAAATCTTTTGGCTATAATTACGAAAATCTGCTGGAGGAAATTTATACGATTCAGCTCAATGGTGGGACGCTCTATCATACGTCATACCGACTGGCTCCGACCCAATATTCTTGTGCGACTGCAGAGCAAATTTTGTTTACAAGAGGAATGGCTCCCGGAGAAAAACGATTTGTTAGTGGGCAGGGAACATATCTGCTTTCACAGGAAAAGCAATCCATGAACTCTCCGCAAAGAATGTTTCAACTTCCAGAAAAAACATTGATTGAAACATGGGAACACTTGATGAGAACTGCAAAGTGGAGCTTATTTCATCAAAATGAATCTGTCGAATTTTTGCGGTTGGAACCGCCATTCAAATATGGATACTGGCAACGACAAAAGGAAGAAAGTCACGAAGTGTCTCTCATCCGTATGGGCATAAATGAAAATCGATTTTACTATCTTTATAAAGAAAAAGAGGGGAAATCTTTTGTTAGCCAACTCCCGACGTGGATGACGGATGGACATCGCTACCGTAGGGTGTCGAATGCTCTTTTGGCGGCAAAAGATTCCTTGCCGGTAGCAGTTTATCATGAAGATGGTCCTATTGTTACACTTGCACTTCGATATCTGATGCCCGCAGAAGAATTGGATTTTATAAAGTTATACAGTTGGCCGACCTCCTGCATTGAATTGCCGCACGATTTCAATCGGATTTTTGCGAAAGATGTGTTCTACGCAGTAAAGAAAGCGTTAGAACCGATTGGATACCAATTTGTAAAGGAATGATAAAATGTCAAACGGAGCAAATTCGATTCATCAGAAGCTTCGCCATGATCTCGAAGACTATATCAAGGCACAGTATTTTGGAAAGTCACCACTTCTGCTATCAGCTGTGGAACAGCATTTGGATGACGAGGGACTTCTGTATCAAAAACCTTTTATTGAGTCATCACCGGCTTATAAAAGTGTAAAAAATGGTATTGCAAATGCACAAATCCCGGATTGGATGAAATCTTACTTTTCAAAACTCTCAGATGCGGGAATTGGTGTATATCCGAATCCATTCGTTCATCAAATTCAAGCACTTGAAGGAGCTGTGCAAGGGCGGGATTTGTTCGTTTCCACGGGTACTGGCTCTGGTAAGACAGAATGTTTTATGTGGCCACTGATGGCAAAACTGGCGGCAGAAGCAAAAAATAGCCCGGATACATGGTCAATGCGAGGAGTTCGTGCGATTATCATGTATCCCATGAATGCGCTCGTTTCAGATCAGGTAAGTAGACTGCGGCGGCTGATTGGCGATCCGGACAGAAAATTTGTAAATATTTTCCGTTCTGTTTGCGGGGAAAGTATGCGCCGCCCTCAATTTGGAATGTATACGGGACGCACTCCTTATCCGGGCAATGATCCAGTGACCAGTGAAGACAGAAAGCTTGAAAAGACATTGGCTCGAATGTCGTTCCCTCAAAAAGAATCGGAAAAAGTCTTCTTTGAAGCATTACAGCATGAAGGAAAAATTCCGGCAAAAGCAAATATGCGCACTTTTTTGGAGGGATTACATAATGGACGACATATCCCAGATCCAGAAGATGCAGAGTTGATCACTCGATTTGAAATGCAGCAATGTTGCCCGGATATTCTCATTACAAACTATTCCATGCTGGAGTATATGCTTCTTCGTCCAAGAGAGGCTGGAATTTGGCAGAAAACAAAAGAATGGCTTGACGCAGATAAAAATAACAAATTACTCTTCGTGATTGATGAAGCTCATATGTACCGTGGCTCGTCAGGTGGAGAAGTTGCGCTTTTGATTCGGCGGTTGTTCCACAAACTTGGAATCACGAGAGAGCGAGTTCAATTCATCTTAACGACTGCCAGTATGCCAGATCGAGATCAAACAGATAAGGACTCTGTATATGAGTTTGCACATGAATTGACGGCAGCAGATGGTTCGATTCCGTTTTGCTATCTGACTGGCGAAAGAGAGCAGATCGATACAACAATCGCCAGAATGATTCCACTGGATAAATTTCAGTGTGCAAATACGTCTGCATTTGAAGGAAATGAGGAAGCCTGTCTTCAGGAATTGAACCGTTTTTGGAATGGAGTTGAGGGGACGAGTGCGCCATTTCAAAATCTGGCGGTAGCATGCCAGTGGATGTACGATAATTTGATTTTTTATAAGCCATTTCATGTGCTTATCTCAAAGTGCCGAGGAAATGCTGTATCGCTTGCGGAACTTGCTGAGGAAGCATTTCCAGACATTGAAGACGAACAAGCTCTAAATTATGTCAGTGTTCTTCTGGCAATTGCTCCGCTTGCGAAAAATCAGAAAGGTGCAATTTTGTTCCCGGCACGGATGCACATGCTGTTTAAGGGAATGAAAGGCGTTTACGCTTGTGCAAATGAAGGCTGCCCGCATTCCCATACGGATGGAACACTTACGTTGGGAGAGATATTTTGGGCAGATGGACATTTAACGTGCCCACATTGCCACAGTGTTGTATATGAACTATATAATGACCGGCGTTGCGGAGCATTGTTCTATAAAGGCTATGTTCTGGATGATGCAATCGGAACACACCAGAGAACATATTTGTGGCATTATCCCGGTCAGGTGTTGGATTCGCAGATGAAGGAAGTTCATCTTTATTTGCCGCCTGAGGATTATGAACTTCCTGAAAAGCAGGGAAAGAACGCGATCCGGCCCTGTTATCTGGATATCAAGAATGGATTTATCAATTTCCGTGACGATTCAGATGCAGGAAGAACAGGATTTCGGAAACTGTATTACTGCAACTTTGAACAGAAAAATCGCCCGCGAATCTTGACATTTCCAACATGTCCGCATTGCAGACACTTGCTGTCGTCTTCGCAGCTTACGTCTTTTAGTACACGTGGCAATCAGTCTTTTTACAACTTGATAAAAACACAATTTGAGCAGCAACCTGCCGTAAGTGGAAAAGATAATGATCCGGAACATCTGCCAAATGAAGGACGAAAGGTTCTCTTGTTCTCGGATAGTCGGCAGCGTGCAGCAAAGCTAGCGCGTGATATGTCGGATTCCTCGGACATCATGGCGGCACGACAGCTTTTTGCATTGGCAATTTACAATATGGAACAATCCATAACAGAGCGTTCCATGAACGATCTTTATGATTATTTTTGCCTTGCAGCAGGACAACATCATGTACAGATTTTTCATGAACCGGAACGTGAAAAATTTGGCGCAGACTGCAACATTGCATTGAGCAATTATGAGCGCAGCACTCGCCGAAATCGTGAGTATACACCGCGGTTTTCTATTGCAAATGCGCCGACACAGATGCAAAAAGATTTGCTTCGGTTGTTTTCTGGCGGTTATAATACGCTCTACGATTCTGCCACGAGCTGGATTGATCCAACAGAGCAGGCACTATTTGATAGCATTGATGAACTTGAAGAAAACGGTGTCTCCGTAGAAGATGAGGAGTTTCTTGAACTCTTTAATGCGTGGATGATTTCAGTGTGTGACGATGCGACTGCATTGGGACATACGATTCCAGATGAGGTGCGTTTGGAAGTACGTCGCAGTTATGATTTCTACGGATTGGCAAAGGAGTGGAATTTTACAAAGACCGTTCAGGAAATCATGGGGTGGACGGATGATTCCAATGACCTGAATGTCTGGCGGAGAGTTTTGAAGAATAACTTCCTGGATTCGGCACAACCGGATAATGGAAGGCTGTATGTTGATCTTCAACGGGTGAAGCCCCGATTTGATGCAAAACATAAATGGTATCGGTGTGAACAATGCTCTGAAATCACACCGTATCTCCTGCGAGGAAAGTGTCCGAGTTGTGGTTTTACAGGAACTCATGTATTGAACGAGAAAGAATATCATTCACTGGATTTTTGGAGAAAACCTGTTGTAGATGCGTTGAGAGGCAATAAAATCCATGTGATCGATACGGAAGAGCATACTGCGCAACTTTCCCATAAGGATCAAAGGATGGATTTGTGGAGCCAAACAGAACACTATGAATTGAGATTTCAGGATTTGATTCAGGAAGGGGAAACGCCGATTGACATTCTTAGCAGTACAACTACGATGGAGGTCGGTATTGATATCGGCTCTCTGGTAGCAGTTGGGCTGAGAAATGTTCCGCCTATGCGAGAAAATTATCAGCAGCGCGCAGGCCGTGCAGGTCGGCGAGGCGCAAGCCTTTCTACTATTGTAACCTTCTGTGAGGATGGACCGCACGATACGCTATATTTCAATAATCCGGTTCCGATGTTTCGTGGCGATCCAAGACGACCATGGATTGACATTCGGAGCGAAAAGTTATTGCAACGGCATTTGAATATGATTGCATTACAGGAGTTCCTTGCCGCAAAGCACTCAAGCTTGGACGAACTGTCTGCGGTGCTGTTTCTGGATGAAGTGCTGGATGAGTTTATGGATTATTTACAGGACTTTAAGATACCACGAAAATCGGCACTCGTGCCAGCAAACGCTGTACTGGATATGGATGCTTTCAGAAATGAATTTGCTGAAAGCCTAAAGAACCTGAAAGAAAAGCGAAACGCGCATCCGGAGCAGTTTGAAGCAATATCGAACGCTTCGGCGAACAAACAGAAAACATTACTGGATGCACTTTATGAAGAAGGAATCATACCAACCTACTCTTTCCCCAAAAATGTGGTCAGTACCTATATTTCCGATATGAATGGAATCCTTCGCTATGAGGTGGATCGTGGATTGGATATTGCAATCAGTGAATATGCGCCGGGACGCTCAATTGTTGTGGATAAACAAACCTATCAGATAGGAGGAATGTATAGTCCTGGAAGTGATCGGGTATACGGTCAAGCAGCGACACCTGCAAGGGCTTATATGGATGATGCGAATTATCTGAAGAATATTCTGACTTGCCCGGATTGCGGCTGGTTTGGTCTTGCAGATGAGAGACCGGATGCCTGTCCGTTCTGCGGAAATCGTGCATTGGAGGAAGGAAGACAAATGCTCCGACCGTGGGGATTTGCACCTAAAAATGCAGAAGCAGTACCAGATGCACAACTGGAAGAGGAATATTCATCGGTTCAACCGCCGCTATATTCGACACTTCCGGATGCAGAGGATATCCAACCGATTTCCGGCTGCAAGAATATCCGGATGGCTTCTCGCACAAACCAGCGAATTATTATGGTGAATCAGGGACTTGGAAACAAGGGATTTATGGTATGCCCGGATTGCGGTGCAGCAATGCCGGGTGACAATGAAAAGACATTGGATGGAGTTTTGCGACCCTACAAATCGAAATATGCCCGGAAACCGTGCAACCATAGAAATGCAAGAAACATCAATATTGGATATGATTTTATTACGGATATGTTGGTATTGGAAATCAAACTGGATGAACAGAAGATGGACATTCATCGGACGGATAATCCTTGGCTGACGAGGGCGGCTCAATCGCTGGCAGAAGCATTTCGTTTGGCGGCGAGCAAAGAATTGGATGTTGAGTTTACAGAGCTTGTTACAGGGTATCGAATCCGAACCAATAATGCCGGGGCGTTTGTGGATGTTTATCTATACGACAGTTTATCCAGCGGTGCAGGATATGCAGTCAGCGTAGCGGACAATATTGAAACGTTATTGAATCGAATCCGTGAGCTTTTGGCTTCTTGCGACTGCGGTAACGCTTGTCACAAGTGCTTAAAGCATTATCGAAATCAGTATGTACATGGTCTGCTTGATCGTTTTGCTGCATTAGAACTCCTCGATTGGGGAGTAAATGGAGAGTTGGCTGATTCATTAACAGTAGAGGGACAGAAAGCACTGCTGCTCCCGCTGGAATCGATTTTGCGAGTATCAGGATGCACGCTCCTTGTTACGAATAATGAAATTGTAGCGAAGCACCGAGGACGAGAAGTAAAACTTGTTGTATATCCGGCTATGTGGAAAGAACCACGTGAAGATGGAACAATTTATGTGAGTGACGCTTACATAAAGTATGCAAAGCCGTATGCAGTTCAGAAGATTTTGAATGTCTGATAAGATAATAGAACCCTATATTATGTAAAGTGTGCAGGAGAGTGTGCTCGATGACTGAACAGGAAAAACTCCAACGCGCAAAAGACTGTATTGACAGCCTTGCCAATGGGTTGAATCCACTGGATGGAACACCGGTTCCAGAACAGGACATCGTGAATAACGTAAAGATTTCTCGATGCCTGTTTTTTGTATCCAATGTCCTGAGAAAACAGCTTGATGGTCATGAACCTAAAAAGGTGTCCGAGAGGGATAAGAAACCGTTTTACATTACGGAAGAAGAAAAGCTACAATATGTACCGTCAAAAACACCGATACCTGCCAGTGGAATCAGCTATAAAGTAAATGAGATTTTGGGCGAAAAGAAAATGCGGAAGGTATCTTATCGAACCATCACCACGTGGCTGGTAAAAGTTGGACTTATGGAGGAGAAAGAAATTTCAGATGGGAAATGTCGCAAGGTTCCAACTGCCAGTGGCATTGCGATGGGAATCACTACTGAAATCCGTACAGGAGTACGTGGAGAATATCCGTGCGTTGTCTACGATGAAAATGCACAGGAATTCGTGATAGACAATCTGAATGCAATCATGAATCCAACGGATGATTGAAAAATCCCCAGTCTGCACCGATTCTGGTCGGTGCAGACTGGGGATTGCTTGTTAGATCATCTTAAAATGCTTCAACGCTTCCACAATCGCATCCTCTTTTTCCTTCGGACACTTGGGCTGCTTGGCGTTTTCGCTTTTGGCCTTGTGGTAATTCTCCCGCTCGATGATACCGCACTTCTGTTTTACCTGTGCGATATAGAGATTGGAAACCCTCAACTGATGATGTTCCCATACATGCTCCCGAATCTCATTGTAAGTTGCCTTGCTTTCCGCAGCAGTCACATCCAGTTCATCCATGCTCACTTCCACCTCGATGTGCCGGTCGACATGGAGTTTGGTCAAAAGGAGAACCGCTTCCACATGCTTCGTCCTGGGGAACAGATCCACGGGCTGCACTTTCTCGGCGTGATAGCCGTTCTGCTCCAGCCAGGCGGCATCGCGGGCGGCGGTGGCGGGGTTGCAGCTGACGTAGACCACCCGGCGGGGAGCCATGCGCACCACGGCGGAGAGGGTGGCCTCGTCGCAGCCCTTCCGGGGTGGGTCCAGCATCACCACGTCCGGGTGCAGGCCCTCGGCGGCCAGCCGGGTGGCCGCCTGCCCGGCGTCGGCACAGAAGAAGCGGCTCTTGGCGGCCACAGCATCCCCCATGCGGGCGGCGTTTGCCTTGGCGCTCTCGATGGCTTCGGGCACGATCTCCACGCCCACCAGCTCCCGGCAGTGGTCCACCATGGAAAGGCCGATGGTACCCATGCCGCAGTAGAGGTCCAGCAACAGGTCATCCGGGGTCAGCTGGGCGTACTGTGCGGCAATGCCGTACAGCCGCTCGGCGGCCAGCGTGTTCACCTGGTAGAACGACAGCGGCCCCAGCTGCACCGGAACCCCGCAGAGCGTATCTTCGATATAGCCCGGCCCGTACAGGGTGTGGGTCTCGGTGCCCAGAATCACGTTGGTGTTTTTGCTGTTGACATTGAGCAGGATGCTGGCAATGTCCGCAAACTGCTCCCGCAGACGGGTGCACAGCGCATCGGCGTGGGGGAAGTTCGGGCGGGTGCACACCAGACACACCATGATCTGTCCGCTGTGCGCGCCCCGCCGCAGGAAGATGTGCCGCACCAGGCCCCGGCCGGTCTCTTCGTTATAAGGCCGGATGCCGTTTTCGGCAAAGAAGCCGCACAGTGCATTGCCGATGTCGTTGAGCACGCCGGGCTGCAATTTGCAGTCCGGGCAGGGCACGATGCGGTGAGTGCGCCCGGCGTAGAAGCCGATGCAGGGGTTGCCGGCCTTGTCCAGACCTACCGGGAACTGCACCTTGTTGCGGTAGCGGTCCACCTCCGGGGAGGGGCAGATGTCCAGCACCGGCACGTCCAGCCCACCGATGCGGCGGAAGGCATCGGTCACATTCTCCTGCTTGGCACGCAGCTCGGCGGTGTAATCCAGATGCCGCAGGCTGCAGCCGCCGCAGGGTCCCGCCACGGCACAGTCCACCGGAATGCGGTCCGGCGAGGGGGTGCGCAGATGGTCCAGAATGCCAAAGGCGTAGCGCTTGCAGTCCTTTACGATGCGCACATCGGCTTCGTCACCGGGGGCGGCACCCGGCACAAAAACGGTCTCGCCGTCCGGGCTGTGGGCCACACCGCTGCCGTCGCTGGAAAGCCGCTCGATGCGCAGGGTCAGGATCTGGTTCTTCTGTAAGGGCATGGGTCATAGTCTCCTTTGGTAGTGGAAATGCGCCGGGTCACGGCTGCGGTTCGGCGGGGGCAGCATCTGCCTGGGTGGCAAAATACTTGCTGGGCGGCACGCCCTTGGCGCGCTTGAACACCCGCGAAAAATAGAACTGGTCGAAGAAGCCTACGGACACGGCCACCTCTGCAATGGAAAGGTGACCGGCACGCAGCAGCTTGCAGGCTTCGTTGATGCGGTATTCGGTGAGGTAGTCGATGGGGCTTTTGCCCACATTGAGCATGAACACCCGGTACAGGTGGCTGCGGGAAACGCCCACGCTCTTGGCGACATCGTCAATGGAGATGTCGTGGGAGTAGTTGAACTGGATGTATTTGATGGCGTTGAGCACATACTGGCTGGAGGACGAGGTGGAGTGCGGCTTGCCGGCGATGGTTTCCTTCATCAGAGCGGCAATGAACAAATAAAGGTAACCCACCATGGCGGCCTCGTCCTGGGGCTGCAGCCCGCGGGAGGAGTAGATGTTAGCCAGGGCGGCGCGCATGCCGTCCGGGTCGCTGGTGTGGTGTACGGGGGCGTCGTCGGTAAAGGGCAGCTGGGCTGCCAGCTTGTGGGCGCAGGCACCGTTGAAGCCCACCCAACTGTACTCCCAGGGGTACTGCTCATCGGCGGTGTAGCGGATGAGCTGGCTGGGGCGCGCAAAGAACAGATCTCCGGTGCTGACTTGCCAGGTTCGGCCGCCTACCTCGAATTCGCCCTTGCCCGAGAGCACCAGGTGGATCAGGTAATGGTCACGGATGCCAGGACCCCAGGTCTTGGACGGGGCGCAGCGCTCAATGCCGCAGTTGAAGATGGAAAGTTCGATGTTGTTCGTGTAGTTCTGTTTGAAGGATTGCTTGTAAACGTCTGCCATGGCGGCTTGACCTCCCTCGTTGTCACGTCTTTCGACCAGTATACCACAGAACCACCTGCAAATTCAACAAAAGTACATCTTATTCTTTGAGCCGGACGCCAAATTTCGCGCTTTTTCTTCGATAGAAATTGAAAAAACAGAAGGGATGCATTACAATAGACCTAACAAACCTACAAACACTGTTTGAATGTTTCAGGGAGGGATCGCGGATGGCAACCAGCGCACAACTCAGGGAACAGATCGCGGCAGGGAGGTGGGACGGGCCCCTTGCCGCGCTTTACGGCACCGCCCCGCAGGAACTGGCCCGGCAGCGGGCGCGGTACTGCGCGGCGCTGGAGCAGTTCGAGCTGTATTTCGGCCCGGGGCGGCAGGTGCAGGTGTACTCGGCCCCGGGGCGTGCGGAGCTGGGCGGCAACCACACCGACCACCAGCACGGCTACGGGCTGGCGGCGGCGGTCACGCTGGATCTGGTGGCGGTAGCGGCCCGGAACACGGACGGCTATGTGCGGGTCAAGTCCCGCGGGTTCAACAAGCTGGATGTGATCGACCTGGCCACGGCGGAGCCGCAGGAAGGGGAGAGCACCCACTCGGCCAGCCTGATCCGGGGCATTGCCGAGGGCTTCCGTACGGCGGGAAAGGCTATTGGCGGCTTTGATGCTTACACGGCCAGCGACGTGCTGCGGGGCAGCGGCCTTTCCAGCTCTGCGGCCTTTGAGATGGGCATGGCCTGCATCTGGAACGGGGAGTACGCCTGTGGGCTGGATGCCCGGGCACTGGCCGGCATCTGCCAGTATGCGGAGAATACTTACTTTGGCAAACCCAGCGGTCAGCTGGACCAGCTGGCCAGCGCGGTGGGCGGCGTCATTTTTGCCGACTTCGCAGACCCGGCCGCCCCGCAGGTGGAAAAGATCCACGCAGACGGCCTGCTGCCGCCCGGCATGACCCTGTGCGTGACCGACACCCGGGGCAGCCACAGCGAGCTGACCGGGGAGTTCGCGGCCATCCGGCAGGAGATGGAGGCTGTGGCGGCCTGCCTGGGCGGCAAAGTGTTGGGTCAGGTGCCGGAAACCGATTTTTGGGCAGCACTGCCCCGGCTGCGTACCGTCTGCGGCGACCGCGCGGTGCTGCGTGCCATCCACTATTACGAAGAAAATGCCCGCACGCTGGCCCAGCGCCGAGCTTTGCTGGAAAAACGCTTTGCCGATTTTGCCGCGCTGGTGCTGGAAAGCGGGCGCGCCTCCTTTGCACTGTGCCAGAATGTGTACTGCGCCACGGATGTCCGGCATCAGGGGCTGTCGGTGGCGCTTGCGTTGAGCCAGAGCATCCTGCAGGGCAGCAGCGGCGCATGGCGGATGCAGGGCGGCGGCTTTGCGGGCACCATTCAGGCCTATGTGCCGGAAACGTTGCTGCAGCGCTACCATACCGCCATGGAGCGGGTGTTCGGCCCAGGCAGCTGCTATGTGCTCCGGCTGCGGGAACAGGGCGCAAGACAAGTGCTGTAACTGCAGAAGCAACAAAAAAGGGTCTGCTGCAAATTTGCAGCAGACCCTTTTCAATTTTTGATTCAAATGGACTCAGCGCAGCGGGAAGGAATTGGTCTCCTGCTGGGCTGCAAGATGCTGGACCGTTTCCGAGGTCGAGGTGCCCAGCCGGAAAATGGAGGATGCCAGCAGCTTGTTGTAGACACGGTAGCCAAACAGCACCACGTTCTTGACCGCTGTGAACAGCAGCATCGGCACGAAGGTAACAGAGAAGGAAACGAGCCCTTCGCCCAGTGTAAAATCGTGCAGATGAAGGCTGCCCAAAAACTCATCCAGAGAATCCTTGAGTTCGCCGCCGCCCGACACGGTCCGCTGTTCTTCCTCCGAAAGCACAGCATACGACGAAGGCAGTTGGAGCTTTTTCATGAACGAACACTCCTTTCAGGCAGAAATCCGAAACACTCAGGCGGCCAGACCTGCGGCCACGGAAGGATCCTGTGTGTCGGTATTCGTGGTAGTGCCAAACATAGAGCCGAACAGGTTCTTCAGCGACAGGTACATGCTGCGCACCTGTGCATAAGCGTAGTAACCGGCCAGTCCTGCCATGCCGACGGTGGCAACGCGGCTCCAGGTGTTCATACGGTTCCAATTGTGCTTGACCACACCGGTCAGGCTCAGGCCGTCGGACAGACCCTCTTTGAAGGTATTGATAAAGTACTGGAAGGAACCCTGGCTCAGCATATAAACGCCGTTCACCACCACATTCATGGCATAGGTGACCAAAACTTCCGGGTGTAAGGTAACGGTGTAGTCACCGACGTTGAAGCTGTAGTCGGCACCGCCGTCAAGGTAGGTCATTTCTTCTTCCGAGAGAACCGCATAGGAGGCGGGCATCAGCATGGTGCTCTGATATGTATGATCCATAATGGAAAGGCTCCTTTCACTCGTGAAATCCGCCCAAAGGCAGACGATATGTTATCTAAATTGTAGCATATCTGTATAAAAATAACAAGGGATGCGGCGAAAAAAAAGATGATACCTTTGTGAACAAAACGTGAACAGACAAGAGAATAACTGCGAACAGACGATGGAAACAGTGTGAATGCGGCGCTTTCGGCCGCTGAAAAAATGTTCCGCAAAAACGCAAAAAAAGGCACCCGCAGCCGGAAGCTGCGGATGCCAAAAGGGGAGAAAACACTTATTCGCCGCAGGGGGTGCGCTCGTACAGTGCAGTCAGCTGTGCGATGTGTGCTGCAAGGCTGCCGGGCATAGGGCTGCCGAGCCGCCACTGCCAGTTGGCACCCTGGGTGCTGGGGGTGTTGATGCGAGCCTCACTGCCCAGATGCAACCAGTCGGCCAGCGGAATGACCGCCATGTCCGACACACTGGCAAGGCAGGCGCAAATCATGGCCTCGGTCAGATCCTCCGGCTTGCAGCGCAGGTAGCGGCAGGCATAGGCCACATCTTCCGGGCTGGCATTGGTGCGCCAGCCTTCGGTGGTCACGTTGTCATGGGTGCCGGTGTACACCACGCTGTTGCAGGGGTAGGTATGAGGTAGGTAATTGCCGGACTCCCGGCTGTCAAAGGCAAACTGCATGATCTTCATGCCGGGGTAGCCGCTCTCTGCCAGCATGGCCTTGACCTCCGGGGTCAGGTAGCCCAGGTCCTCGGCAATGATGCCGCCTTCGCCCAAAGCTTCGTGCATGGCGTGGATAAAATCACGGTCCGGGCCCTTTTCCCAGTGGCCGCCCGCTGCGGTCTTGTTTCCGGCGGGGATGGAGTAGTAGCTCTCAAAACCGCGGAAATGGTCAATGCGCACCACATCGTAAATGGAGGTGGCGTGCTGCATCCGGCGTTTCCACCAGGCAAAGCCGGTGGCTTTGTGCGTGGGCCAGTCATACAGGGGGTTGCCCCACAGCTGGCCGTCTGCTGCAAAGGCGTCCGGCGGGCATCCGGCCACCTGGGTCAGATGCATTTCTCCGTCGGTCTGGAACAGCTCCGGGTGGGTCCACAGGTCACTGGAATCCGGGCTGACATAGATGGGAATATCGCCCACCAGGCGGACGCCCTTGCCGTTGGCGTAAGCCTTCAGGGCGTTCCACTGAGTGTAGAAGAAGAACTGCACCGCCTTGTAGTAATCCACCGCACCGGCGAGACGCTGTTTTGCGGCAGCAATGGCTTCCGGTTTGCGGCAGCGCAGGTCGTCCGGCCAGTCGGCAAGGCCTGCCTGCCCCTGTTCGGCCTTGACAGCCATGAACAGGGCGTAATCCTCCAGCCAGAAGCTCTGCGCCTCGCAGAAGGCTTCATAGGCGGGGGAGGGGGCTGCCAGCAGGCGGTCGGCTGCCTTTTTCAGGATCACAGGCCGCTCGTTGTACAGCGCGCCGTAGTCGATGGGGCCTACAGGCCGTGCGGCGGGCACTTCATCGGCCGCCAGCAGACCGGTGTCGGCCAGCAGGCGGTAGTCAATGAAGTAGGGGTTGCCGGCAAAGGCGGAAAAGCTCTGGTAAGGGCTGTCACCGTAGCCGGTGGGGCCGATGGGCAAAATCTGCCAGTAGGTCTGTTTTGCCTCGGCGAGGAAATCGACAAATGCGAAGGCCTCTTTGCCCAGCGTGCCGATGCCAAAGGGCCCCGGCAGGCTGAACACGGGCATCAAAATGCCGCTTGCACGCATGGTGCGCACCTCCTTAGCCCTTGACAGCACCTGCCACAACGCCCTCGATGATGTACTTCTGGCAGGTCATGTACAGGATGATGATGGGGATGATGGCAATGATGATGCAGGCCATCATGGGGGCCAGCTCCACACGACCGTAGCCACCGCGGAAGTATTGGATGGCCATGGGGATGGTGCGGTACTTCTTGATGTCCAGAACCAGGGTGGGCAGCAGGTAGTCGTTCCACACCCACATAGTCTCCAGAATGGCAGTGGAGATCATGGTGGGCTTGAGGATGGGGAACACGATCTTGAAGAAGATCTGGA
>OGDP01000277.1_pt1 | contig 53145 bp, 30 predicted proteins | sample 1570441 | NCBI WGS metagenome assembly OGDP01 (sample SAMEA2581961, study PRJEB24529) | metagenome | biome: Human gut stool | place: China | collected 2011
ACTTACGGTACGGATAAACAGCAAGACATCGCCATGCGTGTGATCGCCGACCACATCCGTACGATCGCTTTCGCTATCACGGACGGACAGTTGCCTTCCAACGCTAAGGCCGGTTATGTAATCCGTCGTATCTTGCGGCGTGCTGTTCGTTACGGTTATACGTTCTTGGATCGCAAGGAAGCGTTTATGTATAAGCTTTTGCCCGTATTGATCGAGACGATGGGCGACGCTTATCCGGAATTGATCGCTCAGAAAACCTTGATTGAGAAGGTTATCAAGGAGGAGGAAGAATCTTTCCTTCGTACCTTGGAAACCGGTATCCGTTTGCTGGATAAGAAAATGGAGGAGACGAAGGCTGCGGGCAAGACGGTCTTGAATGGCGTAGATGCCTTTACATTATATGATACCTACGGATTCCCGTTGGACTTGACGGAATTGATTCTTCGTGAGAACGGCATGGAAGCCGATATCGAGGAGTTCAATAAGGCTATGCAGAAGCAGAAAGAGCGTGCCCGTAACGCCGCCGCTATCGAGACAGGCGACTGGATCACGCTGAAAGACGGTGAATGTAAGTTCGTGGGTTATGATTTGTTCGAATGCGAGGCAGAGATCTTGCGTTATCGCCAGATCAAACAAAAGAATAAAGTATTATACCAGATCGTTCTGGATCAAACCCCGTTCTATGCGGAAATGGGTGGACAGGTCGGTGATACGGGTTGGTTGATCGCCGACGACGAGAAGATCGACGTGATCGATACGAAACGAGAGAATAATTTGCCGGTTCATTTGGTTACTAAACTACCGAAGGACGTAACGGCTACATTTACCGCGAAGATCAACGTGAAAAAGCGTATCCAGTGTGAGTGTAACCACTCTGCCACGCACCTTTTGCATGAGGCGTTGCGTGAGGTATTAGGTACGCACGTAGAGCAGAAAGGTTCGTATGTTTCGCCTGATTCTTTACGTTTCGACTTCTCTCATTTCCAGAAAGTGACGGACGAGGAAATCCGTAAGGTGGAAATATTGGTTGGAGAGAAGATCCGTGCGAACTTCCCGTTGGAAGAGCATCGCAATATGCCGATCGCCGAAGCAAAGGCGCTAGGGGCTATGGCTTTGTTCGGTGAGAAATATGGCGATGAGGTACGTGTCGTGAAATACGGAAGCTCCGTGGAGCTATGTGGTGGTACGCATATCCCGGCAACCGGTATGATCGGTTCTTTGCGCGTGATAGGAGAGAGCTCTATCGCCGCAGGAGTCCGTCGTATAGAGGCGGTTACGGCCGAGGGCGCCGAGCAATTCGTATATGCCCAGCAAGATCTGATCCGTGAGTTGCGTGCGTTGATGAACCATATGCCGAATTTGGCGCAAGCGATGAAAAAGTCTATCGAGGAGAACGCCGAGATGAAGAAACAGATCGAGGATTATATCCGTGAGAAGTCTATGCGTTTGAAAGAGGAGATCGTGGCGAAAGCTTCGGAGAGCAATGGTATCAAGGTTATGCAGTTCGTTGGTAAGGCAAATGCGGACGCTATGAAGAACGTGGCTTTCCAGATCAAGGCGGAGACAACCGATAGCTTTGTCTTTGTTGCCGGTATCATAGACGATAACAAATGCACGCTCATGCTTATGTTAAGCGATGATTTGGTGAAAGAGGGCTTGCATGCCGGTAAGATCGTAAAAGAGGCCGCTAAGCATATCCAAGGCGGTGGTGGTGGACAACCCCATTTCGCTACGGCCGGCGGTAAGAGCATGGAGGGCCTTTCCATTGCGGTTGGCGCTGTGAAAGAGGCTGTTGGAGTACAGTAAAATCGGTTCGGAAGAAATTGACTTTTCTTTCGGACTTAATGATAGATTCCTTCGGATCGAATAAGAATTCCATCCGAAGGAATTTTTTTATGTCGTTTTGATAATCGGAATACATGTTTTACCTTTGTGGTCTAAGGTTTTAAATAAAAAAGATATGTCAGAGCAAAAAGTGGTTATTTGCAAGGACCTGAAATCGGAACTGCAAGATTTTCTCTCCTCTCTAAAATACGATAAGTTGTTCATCCTTATGGATACGAATACCAAAGAGAAATGTTTTCCCTTGGTAGAGGATATACCGGCCTTTCAAAAGGCGCCGATTCTCGTGATGGAAGCGGGTGATATGAATAAGGGTTTTGTCTCATTAGCCCAGATATGGACAGCTTTGTCGAATGAGGGGGCTTCCCGTAACTCCTTGCTGGTGAATTTGGGCGGCGGTATGATTACGGATATGGGTGGTTTTGCCGGCGCTACTTTCAAGCGGGGCATCCGTACGATCAATATCCCTACGACCTTGATGGCGTCCGTCGATGCTGCGGTTGGCGGTAAGACGGGTATAAACTTCAATGGGTTGAAGAACGAGGTCGGTTCTTTTTATCCCCCCTTGTGTGTATTCATCGATTGCGATTTTTTGCGCACGTTGGATCGCGATAATATCCTTTCCGGTTATGCGGAGATGATCAAGCACGGGTTGATTAGTTCGATGGAGAATTATGCGTCTGTCATGCTTTTTGATATCGACACCATGAATTATTCGTATTTGAATAGTTTGGTAGGCCAGTCGGTCGCCGTGAAAGAGCGGATCGTAGAGGAAGATCCCAAGGAACAAGGTATTCGTAAGGCATTGAATTTCGGTCATACGATCGGCCACGCTTTCGAGAGCTTGTCTTTCCTGAAAATGCGTCCGATCTTGCATGGTCATGCGGTAGCGGCGGGTATCGTGAGCGAGCTTTACCTCTCGCATAAGCTGTGTGGCTTCCCGATGGAGAAATTGAGTCAAGTCGTTTATTATATAAAAGAGTATTATCCGGCGCTCTTCTTTGACTGCACGGACTACGATACCTTATATGAGTTAATGACACATGATAAAAAGAATGAGGGCGGTATCATCAACTTCACTTTACTGAAAAATGTAGGGGATGTCCGTATCAACCAATCGGTCACCAAGGAAAAAATCTTGGAGTCTCTTGATTTTTATCGTGAAAGTTTTGGCATTTAACGGAAAAAAACTACCTTTGCACCCGTAAAATAAAAGCGGGATGTAGCTCAGCCCGGTTAGAGTACGCGTCTGGGGGGCGTGTGGTCGCTGGTTCGAATCCAGTCATCCCGACTAAAGCTGAGAGAAAAGGAGTTAAGTCTATGGCTTAACTCCTTTTTTTGCTCTCTATCACTTTCCTAAAACAATGAGGCAGTAGAAATTCCGACTCATCCGATATTCATGGGGGATAGCCTTAAATCATGACAATAGATTAAAATTGATATATTTCCGTTTGAATTTAGTGCGGTCATTCCAGCCTATTTTAGCCATTATTTCTGTTAATGGTTGCTTAGTGCCGACTTATCGGTGCATGCTCTGTGAGTTCAAAGTCTTTTGGGGCACGATTGTTTATCGGAGTAGGGAGGCCTAGCTGTTTGATAGAGTGCCATTGGCTGCTGAAGTGAATAACTAACGGCTTGTCGAATGAATAACTAGCGGCTATATATAGCCGCTAACTAACGGCTCGGGAAGTGAATAACTGATCACTTGGAAAGCCTTCTACGGCCTGCGAAATCAAGTATGCGTTAACCTAGAGGAGGATTTTTGGAAATTATATTATATATGTACACGTACATTAAAGAATATGATGTATATGAATAGGCTTTAGTAATACATACCAATAATATCAAGGACTGATTTATCTAATAAAACGGCTAGTATAAACGATCGTTTTAATTCGTCATTTGCAAAGGTACGCGTTTCTTTGATACCTGCAACCCTTCCGAGCTATTTTTTTCATCCCTTATTCGCTTTCTTATCAATAGGATAGCCTATCCTTTACGAAACAACCGATTCCGTAAACAAACCTCCCGTTTTCCCTCTTCAAAAACGCAAGATCTAAATGATGGTCTAGACTAGTCGTTTTGGTATGGCGAAGGATAATTAAAGAGTTGAGAGATATTTAATTAACACTATTATTAATATTTAAATTAGAGATTATGAACAAGAGAATTTCTACTATGTTTGCGTCGTTCTTGCTTATGGCAGGGGTGGCGTTTGCTGCGGATGGAACTACTTATTCTCAGAAAGAAGCTAAGCCAACAGAAGGCTTGAAAGTCTATTTGGGAAATGAAGAGGGTACATCTTTCTTGAAATCAGCGAAAGTGACGGACGCTGCTTATAAGTTTGCGAATACCGTTACAGAAAGCGAAGCTGGTGTCTTCACGGTTACAGGCGTAAAGACCGAGAATGGTAAATTGATGTTTAAACTGGTAGACGCTGCTGGAAAGGTGGTTTATGGTAAGGAAGGAACCACGTTTGTTGAGGCCGCTAGCGAGGATGATGTGAAGAAAGGTTATTGTTGGTTTACTTATGATGACAATAATACCGATGATAACTATAATGATGATAAAATTACATTAGGAGGTAAACCTTTGGCTTATGATATGGCTACTGCCGCAAATGTAGCAAAAATGCTTATCGCTAAAAAAGGAACAACCTCTAGTGATTTGAACAGCAATCTTTCCGGTAAGGGGTTCTCTTTTAAATTCCCGAACGCCGCTTCCGAGGCTGACGTGAATCCGTTTGGAGAGCAGATGTTCGCTATCGACGCTTCTACTGTTAATTCTACATTGGAGTTAGGTGAGACTGAGGTTTCCGGCGAGTGTTTCGTTGTAGCTAACGCCGCTGGTTTGAAGTTGGCTAAGGAGGGTGGTGTAACCGCAGATAACTTGAAAGCCGCTACTTTCATCGTATTGAACCCGAACGCTACTTTCGGTATCACGAGCTTGGATGCTGCTAAAGGTGAGGGTTTCGGTTTCACTACCGTAAAGGGCGAGAAACTGAACGCTACCAATGTTAAGAAAGACGGTAAGATCGCTTTCATGAACGCTATCTATGGTGTTTCTGAAGATGACTTGGCAAACAAGGCTGGTCAATATACGATCAAGATGACAGGTGTGAAGGTAACGAAGGGCACAGATGAGAACTTTGGTTCAGAGTTAACTGTTTATGTAGGAGCTTATTCCTTGACCACTGGTGGTTTGAAGACTTATATCACTACGAAGGGTTCCACTGATAAGCTTTCCTTGGCCCAGACTACAGGAAATACATGGGCAAAGGCTTCTGATCTGTTGAAGACTGACGGTGCCGCTATCTATAATATCTACTTCACAGGAACTAAACCTGCCGATGGTGAAGAAGGTGAGTCTTTGTATGGTAAATATTTGGTTTCTACGTATGCGAAAACTGAAGAGGCTCGTGCTACCGCTTCTTTCTCTAACGAGGCTTTGGCTCCTGCTAAGGTTGACTTGAAGGCTCCTGTTGCACAATGGGTAATTATAAGTATGCAGGGGTCCGGTGCTGTTACGTTTAAGAATCTTGAGACGAATGAAACGTTTAATGCTAATTTGTATAAGACAGACAAGGCTGGAATTTATCAAGCCGTAAAGACTTCGGTTGGTGATATTCTTGCCGAGAATATCAAATTAGTTGCCGTAAGCGCTAATGATGGCTTCTTGGCTCTTTCTGACGCTCAATTGAAGCAAAAGGCTCAGTTGGTATTTAATGGCGAGTCCTCTGTTGCCGTAGAGAAAGTGTATATGAACTATAATACCGATGGTTCTAAATTTGAGCCGGTAAGTGATGCCGCTAAGAGCTACGCTTGGAGCTTGGAGAAGGCAGAGGCTGTTAAAAATAATGTTGAGTACATCTATTTGAAGGATGACGAGGTGGCTAAGAAGAAAGCGGATATGTTGACTATTCAAGCTTACTATTTGGTTGACGATAAGAAGGGTTTGAATCATGAGGGTTCTGATTATAAGTTGGTTGATCATAACGATAAGAAAGCGGACAATCTTTCTCGCTTGGTATTCAAGAAGAACGTTGACGGCACTTATTCCGTAATCTGCTTGGATGAGGCTCTTGACGCTGACGAGGCTGCCGATAATTATATAGAAGTTGTCAAGGCTGACGCTAAAATGTTGAAAGTGGATGTGAATACTCCTAGCTTCGCTGAAGTTCCTGTTGGCTCGGAAAAGGCGGATTATGCGAAAGTAGTGGTAGATTTCTTCCAGATGGGTGCTAGCTTGGATGCTGTTCCGAGACATGCGACATTGGATAGTGAGGAAGGTTCAATCTCCTTGAAGGAAAACAAGAATGGTATCCTTGAGGGTATCATTGGTGCGGAGGGTTTGACTTTCTGGTTGGATACGGCGGATAGCAAGGCAGAGCTTCCTTCTTTCTATATCTCTAAAGGTATCGCTGAAGGTGACTCCGTTGCTCCGGTAAGAAATTTCTTGTATTTCGCTCAAGACTCATTACGTTATTGGAATGAGGCTCAAGCTAAGTTTACTTATGACGAGAACTATGGCTTGGAAGGTACTTATGGAGCTGAAGCTAATCAGAATACAGATGTTAAAGCCATTTTCCGTCCGGCTACTTTAGCAGGTGTTGATACGATCAATACAACTGTAAACGGAAAGAATGTGGTTGTTGCGGCAGAAGCTAAGGAAGATGTTTGCCTTGGAGGTATAAATAACTTCAAATTTTATATCACGAAGTTGGATGCCGGTTATTCGGTGAGACCGGTAGACCAACCTACAAAATATTTGTATGCGTTGAACGGTAAGTTAGGCTTTACTTCTGATACTTCTAAAGCGTTGCCGGTAACAGTAGGTGAGGGTAATCCTACATCTAATGAGTCTATCGATAACTCTGCGTCTTCTTCTGTCGTAGTGATCGGCAACGCCGGTTCCGTAACGATCCAAAGCGCTCAAGGCGAGACTGCTTATGTTCGCAACTTGTTGGGTATGCCGTTGGCAGAGACAGTTGTCATTTCCGATAACGCTACGATCGCTGTTCCTGCTGGAATCGTTCTTGTAACGGTTGGCGACGAGACTGTAAAGGTGGTCGTTAAATAAGACATGTAAAGGAATAATGAAAAGATAAATCGAAAATCATTCCCGTGCGGATTATCCAAGTACCCCGAGAGGGCGAACAAGCGGGAATGGATTAATATTAATACTAAAGTAATAAATTAAAGTTCATCCGTAAGTACTTCCGTGAGGATGGAAACGGATCAAAGGCAAGGGGAGACAGTATTGCGCTGTTTCCCCTTATTTGTTGATAAGGGTAGATAAGGGCTTTGTTGGTGAAATGGACGGTATTCGATCTTTTTGATTGATATAAGGGGGATATCGTGACATACCCTTTTTGAGAGAGGTATAAAGTAGGGGAGATCGGAGGGGTATAAATAGCCTTTTTTATACAAAAGGACCGCTTTTTACACACGACAGGCGGTAAAAGGCAACATGACTAGTGGTGTTTGGCAACGCCAGTAGTGCCGTTGGGCATCGTAAACAGTCATGAATAGGGTTGTTAGTACTTATGAATGGGCATCGTAACCCTGTTATATCCCTGTCGTAACTCAATGAGATAGCCCGGATAAGCTATAGGATATGAATTAGGATGAATTAAATTCGCTAGGATAAAAGGCTGTTTTTAATTAATGCGGTATAAGACAAATGATTGCTAATATTTTTTCTCGTATTTGGGGATAAGCTGTACGTTTGCCCGAATAAAGTGATTCTCCGGCAGTTAAGTTTACAAATTGACAAAATGTCAAGGTGCTTTTTTTGTGAGCTTATAGGAAGGGCTAGATCCGAAAACAAACCTTGATTTTAGAGAATGGCATGGGATAAATTCCATGCTTGTACGTGCTTTATTCCTTCTTTGGAAGGAAGCGGCAAATCATCGAGCGAGACAACGATCTTCTCGTAATTATCCTCAATGGCCTCTAACGAGGCATATTCCCGTTCGATGGTTTCTTTGTCGATTAGTAAATAAGTGGATTGGAGATAGATAACCCTCTCTCCTTTGATAGCGACGAAATCCACCTCTTTGTTCTTTATGCTGCCTACGTATATTTGATAGCCGGCCCTTAATAAATCTAGATAAATGAGGTTTTCTAGTTTATATCCAATGCCATAGCCGAAGCCTTGATATAAATAATTGTTGAAACCTAGGTCATTGATGTAATACTTACAATTCCCAGCGATGGTCTCCTTTCCCTTGATTTGGTATTTCTCGACTTTATGTACCAAAAAAGTGTCCTCTATGTAACTAATGTAGGAGGCGATCGTATCATAGCTGGTCTTCCTTCCCGAGCTCTTGAAATAATTGGTGATATTCCGAATTGATATTAAATTAGATGCGTTATTTACCAGATAGATAAAAATGTCCTCAAGCAACTTAGCGTCTTTTATGTTTTGTCTTTGTATGATATCACGTAGTAATACGGTGTCTTTTAATGCGGATATATAATTTCTTTGTACTTCTGGTTGAGATAGATGGTATAATTCAGGCATGCCACTACTTTGCATATATTCTAGGTAGTGTATCTTGTTATTTTCTTTTTGGGTGATTCCAAGAAACTCTGTGTATGAAAAAGGATAGATGGCAAATTCCACATAACGTCCGGCTAATAACGTGGCGAGTTCTCCAGATAGCATTTTAGAGTTGGAACCACTGATGAATAACTCATATTCGGCGGTATAGTCCTGTGAGTATGAGTTGGCGAAGCGTTCCCATCCCTCTACATTTTGGATTTCGTCAATGAACAGATAGATACGACCTCGAGGATTTATTTGTTTTAAGTAGAGATTAAACAGGGAATCAAGATCTTCATTGGTTTTCAAAAAATAAAAGGCGGATAGCTCACAGTTAATGAAGAATATATTTCGGGGATTTACTCCACTATTGGCGAGATGGCTAGCTAACTGACGAAGGAGATAGCTTTTCCCTACACGTCGCTGTCCTACCAAGACTTTGATTAATCTGTTTCCGGTGTAGGATAATATCCTATCTAAATAATCTTGCCGTTTATAGCCTGTTGGAAAATCGTTTCCACCCCATAGGTTATACTTCTCTAATGTCTTAAATCTATCGTCCATACTCGAAACTTTTGCGTAAAAGTACAAAAGTTTCGAATGAACTCGAAACTTTTCCCGTTAAGAATAGGATATACCCTCAAAAAAATAACGGCAACCGCCTTCCGCCGAAAGCCAAGTTGCCGTTCAAAGTTAGGAATAAGGTTTGGTTTGTTCCTTTGTAATGATTCTAACATTAATATGTAATGAGAGTTTTCTACATTTTATCGATACAAAAGTAAATGCCACTTGTTACGATTTGATTACGGGAGTGTTACATTTTTAGTAAAGGTCTCGCCAAATCGGTTGATAACCTTGATCTGTACGTCTTTGACTCCGGCAGAAGGGTGGCAACGGAATAAGTGCGATGTATGATATCCGGAAGGTTTTCCGTGCATGTCGATATAGTCTTGGTCTTCATCATCGAATTGCTCCATGCGACCTTTCTCTATGCCGTTTTCGCTCCATGTAACTTGGTAGGTCGGGTCCCAATCCCATACGTTCACCACTAGGTAATCCGCTTGCGATTTGAACTCATTCGGCCTATAAACCCTGAATTGATAATCCGAATCATGGCCGGTTGCCTTATAATACCAAGTAGCGGCATTCCCTTTCACCTCAACGACCAGATAACCGTTCGGGGCGCCGCACCGGTTTACATGGCCCACCAAGCTCCGCAAGCGGCTCCGATATTATGCTCGTACAGATTCGGTGTGACTTGGTTGTTCTCGAAGAAATGCGTATGCCCGGCGAAGATATGGACATTATAAGGGCTGACGATCTCTTTCAGGCTCTCAGCGTCCTCGGCGTTTCCTCCCCCTTTATCCGTCTGGTTGAATACCGGGGCATGTACGTTGATAAATACAAGTGTCCCGGGTTTAACGTAACTCAGGTCGTTTTTCAGCCATTCCAGTTGTTCCTTTCCGAAGCGTTCGTCATATTTCTTGTCTTTATAATAATCAATATCTTTTAAGGTGATGATATGTGCATCCCCGACATTGAACGAATAATTGTAAGGGCCGAAATGATCCTCGTAGATACGCTCCGCATAGCTCTCCTCGGTTACCTTTTGATTGGATAAGGCCGGGTAACGTAAGTCGTGGTCGTGATTGCCGATCACGGAGAACATCGGGATGCCTAAGACCGAGACCGCTTCCTTATAAGGAGTGAATAAATCCATGCGATCCCAAGTAATGTCTCCCAGTGCCATACCGTAGACCTCTTTTCCTTGGTAGCGCTCTATAGTCTGCTTCAAGTCGGGGATGGTCTCTTCACGGAAACGTTTCATCTGCCGTTCGTCGATGGTCTGAGGATCGGAGATTGCCAAGTAGACAAACCCGTCGATTGGCTGTTTCCTAGGGGTGAGCGTAAAATCATGTTCATTGATCTCCTTACTTTTATCAAGTTGCTGATAGAAAAGATCCGGTATACCTTTTGTTTGCTCGATCTCATAGTCACCCGGTACGGAGAGGTAGACAAAGCGGCTTTTGTCCAGATTCGAATCTAGGCTATATTCTCCCCGCTCATTTGTTTGCGTGAAATTATAACCATCCGTAACGACTACGCCTTGTAGCGGTTTGCCTGCCGTATCGGATACAGTGCCTCTTACGGTAGCGGCTTGCGCTATCCAAGTGGATAACGCAAGTAAAAGCGTGAATGATAAGAATTGTTTCTTCATCGTAATTTTTTTTATGATTTGAATATAGAATATGTTAGTTAGAATTTATAACGTACGCCGATTTGAATCTGCCAAGGGTTTCCGTTCATATTGGATACACCCGTGTTTTTGTTTACGTTATATACGTATTGCTTCTTCTCCGCGTCAAAACTCTTGATGGAGTAGATATTCTGCTTGCCTAGATTATGTCCGGCACCCCAGTCCTTGTTCAGCATATTCAGGAAATTGAAAAAGTCTATCGAGGCCTCGATGGAATGAGTCTTATAGATCTTGAAGTTCTTGTTCAAGCGCAAATCGAAAGTACCGTAGAAGCCATTTACGCCACCGTTACGCTCGGCAACCTTCCCATAGTTTTTACGGATATAATCTTTTACGCTCTTCTCCGCTTCCGGATTGTCCAAGATCGCTTGGATACCCTCACGAAGATATTGAGGCGTATTACTATCGTTCGGGTCATAGATATAAGCCAAGTCGTTGGATGATACGAAATCACCGTTCATATTACCACTAACCGCTAAAGAGTAGCGGGTTCCACCGATCCCGGAGAAACGCAAGCCTACGCTGATTCCCCAGAAAGAAGGAGCCGTACCGTAGAATACGACCTTATGGCGGAATTGGTTGTCCGAGTAAGTCATGGTACTCAAATCACGAGGATCATCTTTTACCATCAAGGCTAGAGTCGCTGTATTCGCTACGTTACCGTTGTAAGAGGTGTTATCCTTGGAATCGTTCCACGTATAGCTGAAAGAAAGCTCGCCATCCTTGAAATAACGCCAAGTTCCATCTACGACGAACGCGTATTGGTTGATTTTTCCATCGCTGATTAATTCCAGCACACGGCCTACCTTATCACTTTTACGTCCTTGCATCCAGTCGGTAGCTCCGTTCTCGGTATTGATACTCTCGGCGGGGACGAACACGCCACGATTCCCCTCTGCGGCGATACGGAAGTAAGGCTCGTCCACCATATTACGGTCTACGTACATATAATTATGGCGTGCCCAGTTGGCGTAAGCACTGATACCTACCCGCAAGCGATCGGAGAAGAAATGCGTGTAGCTGGCGTTCAACTTATATACTACCGGTACACGGGCATCCTTACTATTCATATTGATCGTGCTGATCTTTTGGATATTCGGGTTGTTGAATAAATCAACGCCCGGAGCGGTAGAAGGATCTTTTCGGTATGCCGGGAAATTCGGTGTCGGAACCAAATTGCCTTGTATATCCACGGACGCTACCTTCGTACCATCGAACAGCATATTGTTGATCATGGAATAGTTGTTTAAATCCGAACCGAAGATACCGGCGCCAAGGCGGATAATATCTTGATGTTTATCATTCACGTCCCACGTGAATTGAACGCGGGGTTGCAACTGGAAGGTGGAGATTACGTTGTCTGTACGTAAGCCTAGTTCGTCATAAACGGTCTGGTTAAAGTTCGCGTGGTTGAAATAGCGGGTATAATCCGCACGGATACCGGCCATGACCTCGAATCCGGTGAAAAGCTTCGTTTGTAATTGTCCGTAGATAGCGGAGTTCAAGGTATTCATCTTTACGGTAGGATCATCTACCAAGGCGATTTCCCGGGCATAGCGGTAAGGAGTCATATTCTCGAAATTATCCAGTCCCGTGAAATAAAACCGTCCGTTCATCTCACTGCCGTAGAGTGATTTCATATTGGTGTACATGAAGTCCGCTCCGAATGTATAGTTGATGCGGTCCGTATTATAATACATATTGTCTACCAATTGAAGTACATTATCCTTGAAATGTTCGGGAGCGTAGCGTTGACCTCCAAGTTGGATGGAAGTGTACATGCTCTTGTCACCAGATATAGATTCCACGTTCTCTACGATTGCTCTCGGAATATTAGAACTTGGCAATTGCTTATTCGGGGTCGTGGCCTCGTAAACCAAGAAATGTTGAAGCTTCAACTCATTAGTCAGTTTCGGGCTTAATACCGAGCGTAAGGTAGCGAGTAAGCTGTTGTTATGCGATTTGCGATCGATCCAAACCTCGTAAAGATTGATGCTGGAGTTATCGCTCTCGCTCTGTTTATTATCCTCGTTGATGAAATTATTGCGAATGGTTAACAAGTTGGTAGCGTTCAACTGCCAGTCGATACGGGCGAAGACTGCGTTCGTCTGCTTCTTCTTGCCGAACTCCCCGAATTGAGGATCATTGGAGACTCCGTATTTAGTACGGGCGATATCCAGATAACGGTCTAGCGTAGATTGAGTGACATTATAGCGAGACTCGTCCGCCGCCGTCTTGATATCCGCTATATAAATCGGACGGGAATCCTGTTGGTGATCCCATACGACATAGAAGTGCGCACGGTCTTTCACGATCGGGCCTCCCAAAGAGAAACCATATTGATAGGTAGAGAAGTCGGAAGTCGATTTATTTCCCCGTATATCATAGGAGCTGGATAACCAATCGGCACGACCGAATCCGAATACACTTCCGGTGAAAGTATTGGTTCCTGATTTCGTGACAGCGCTCACGGTGCCGCCCCGGAACGTCCGTTGGTCACGTCATATTGATTGGTTACCACCTCAAACTCGCGGACGGCTTCCATGGATATCGTATAAGCGCCGGAAGTCGTTCCGCTCGCTACGGTTCCTTTAGCCGTCATACCGTCGATGGTGTAATTCGTTGAGGATGATAATTGCCCGGCGATATTTCCTCCGCTACTCAATGGCGAGAGATCCATCAGGGATGTGAAGTTACGGCCGTTTACCGGAAGTTTCGTGATATTTTGAGCGGAGATAGATGTTGCCGCGCCGATCTTCGGAACCATGTTCTTCAAGGAATTAGCGACTACCTCGACGGCTTGGATCTCCACCGATTCCTCCGCTAGCTTGAAATCCACTCGAAGCATATCCCCTTGGTTCAATGCGTATCCTGTCTTTTTCTGTTCCCCATAACCGATATAAGAAGCTGTAACGGTATAAGGAGAACCTAACGGAAGCTGCTTGATGGTGTATTCTCCTTTATCGTTCGTGATAGAGCCCGTGAAGAATCCGGTAGATTCATTCTTGACTTGGATCGTGGCTCCGATCACTGATTCCCCTTTATTATCCACGACCGTACCGGTGATAATGGCTTGCGTTCCTTGCGCGAATAGGAGAGCCGGTAAGCAATTGAAAAATAACAAACAGGCTAGTAACCTGCAAGTAATTCGTTTGTTAAACATCCTCATAATAATCTTTTTAAAATTAAACCTAAATATCTTTTACGGCGCAAAAGTAAGTGTCCGGTTTTGCAAAGAGATTACATCCGTGTGTAGGTTTAAATAAAGAAAAAAGCCTAATGAAGGATATCCATTAGGCTCAACGAGAAAATTATAAATGTGTCTATAAAGAAGAAGGTTAGTCCTCATCCAAAGTCTTGATAATGCTAGATGCTATCTTGGATGAACTCTTGCGGCTGCTCTTTCTGAGTTTATCCGGATTCTCAAGATTCATACAGGTAAAGAAGTTATTCCCCCGATATACCTCGTTTTTATCTTTATCGAATAGGGTATAGCTGACGATATGGAAAAGTGTGCGCAACGGTTGGTCTTGCCATTTAAGATAATGCTGGTTTAATACCAGCAGATAATCAGCGTCGGCATTATCCAATACCTTTTGTAACTCTTCGGTCGGCACGGCTGAAAGATCGGAATAGCAATCCTCGCTCTCCCCGTTCACCTTGATCTCATTCAGTACCTGTCCGGTCACTTGTGTAGCGTTTGCCGGGATAAACTTACAATCTCCGTTCTTTACGGATGCGGCGATATTCTCGGCGATGATCGTATTATACGTTTGGTCGATACTATCCGCTTTCATACCGGTCTCTTCGGCGATCATCCCATTGTAGAAATAGTTTGATTTCACGTTATCGTGCAAACCTACGATGAGAATTTGCTTCGCATGATAATTGTCACCTTCCTTCTTACTTTCTTTAGCGTTCGCTGCTATAGAAGCTACGGCTAAAAAGAACATAACCGTAAAGATTCTGATTTTAAATAACCTTTCCATGATTCTTCTATTAAATTCTGTGTCTATTAATTTCGAAGGCAAAGATATTAGCGGGGTGTTGCAGGGATATTACGGTTGTATAAAGTAATAGTTACCGATAATCCCCCTGTACCGGCTTGGATATTAAAATCGTGGATTCGTTGTAAAGTCTATTCTACCGTGTGGATGAGTTCAATCAAAAGGCGGTTACCAAGAAACTTTAAGGAGATATAGAAACAGGGGTTGTTTTTAAGGTTCAAAGAACGCTAAAAACAACCCCTGTTATTTTTACTTATTATTCTCGATCCACTTGCGAGCGTTCACGAACGCCTCGATCCATGGAGTGACCTCGTCGTTCTCCTTACGGTCGGCGGGGTAATAACCGCACTGCCAAGGGAAGATCGCACGTTCGGGGTGAGGCATCATGGCTAAATGGCGGCCGTCCTTTGAGCAAACACCGGCAACGGACCAAGGAGAACCGTTCGGATTGGCGGGATAGCCATCGTAGTTGTATTTAGCGATGATGTTGTACTCCTTCTCCTCGTAGGGGAACTCGAACTTACCTTCACCATGAGCTACCCATACACCCAACTTCGTGCCGCTCAAGGAGCCGAACATTACGGAGTTGTTTTTCGGGATCTCCAAGCTAACGAAGTTAGACTCGAACTTATGGGAATCATTGTGAACCATCTTATGCTTTTTCTCGTGCTCCGGATAAACCAAGCCTAACTCGGCCATCAACTGGCAACCGTTACAGATACCCATGCTCAACGTATCTTTACGTGCGTAATAGTTGTCGATCGCTTTCTTGGCTTTCTCGTTATACAAGAAACCGCCGGCCCAGCCCTTGGCGGAACCTAATACGTCGGAGTTGGAGAAACCACCGCAGAATACGATGAAGTTTACATCCTCCAAAGTCTCACGTCCGCTAGCCAAGTCCGTCATATGGACATCCTTCACGTCGAAACCAGCCAGATACAAGGCGTAAGCTGTCTCACGCTCGCATTGCGTACCCTTCTCACGGATTACCGCGGCCTTGATGCCGTTCGGAGTGCGGCGTTCCGCTGAGAGTCCGTAAGAAGAAAGCTTTCCGGTAAAGTCCTTGTGGAACTTGTACTGTACGGGCTGCATCTTATAGTTCTCGAAACGGTTTCCGGCACAAACGCTTCCGCTCTGCTTTACATCCAGTTTATAAGAAGATTCGTACCATACGTCACGCATATAGTCGATGCCGAAGTGATATTGGATGCCGTCTTTCGATACCAATACATGGCGCTCGTCGGTCGGTTTGGCGATGATGGCGAAACCTACGCCAGCTTCTTCCATCAACTTTTCGAATGCCTTCTTGTCCTTTACCTGAACCAAGATACCCGGATTCTCGGCAAACAGGATCTTCACGATATCGCTCTCGGAGATCTTATCCAAGTTGACATCCAAACCACCCTCTACGTTGGCGAAGCACATCTCTAACAGGGCGGTGATCATACCTCCCGCTGAGATATCGTGTCCGGCAAGGATGAGTCTCTTCTCGATCGCATCTTGTACGGCGTTGAAAGCGTCACGGAAGTATTCCGGATCTTTCACGGTCGGAACCTCGTTACCCAGCTTGTTCAAAGCTTGAGCGAAAGCGGAACCACCCAACTTCAAGGTATCGAAAGAGAAGTCTATATAATAAATGTATGTATTCTTGTCTTGAGCTACTACCGGGGAGACGATTTTCTTGATATCGCTAACCTCTGCACCTGCGGAGATAATCACCGTACCCGGGGCGATCACCTTATCGTCGCCATATTTCTGCGTCATGGATAAGGAGTCCTTACCGGTCGGGATATTAATACCTAAGCTGCAAGCGAAGTCGGAAGCGGCTTGTACGGCTGTGTACAGACGGGCGTCCTCACCTTCGTTACGACACGGCCACATCCAGTTGGCACTTAAGGATACGCTCTCCAACTTATCTGTCAGCGGAGCGAATACGATATTGGTCAATGACTCGGCGATTGCCATAACGGAACCGGCGGCCGGATCAACCATGGCTACCTGGGGAGCGTGACCGATAGAAGTTGCGATACCAGCTTTCCCGCGGTAATCCAACGCTACGGCACCTAAGTCGCTCAACGGCAATTGTAATTCACCTTGACATTGCTGGCGGGCGATTTTACCGGTTACGGAACGGTCTACTTTGTTGGTTAACCAATCCTTGCAGGCTACGGCCTCCAATTGAAGTACGTTCTCCAAATAATGGTGAAGTTCGGATTCTTTGTAAACAACCGGTTGATAAGATTCAGTGACCGTATGGTCTGTCATAACCGTTCTAGGCGGTTTACCGAACATATATTCCAGCTTGATATCGATAGGTTTTACGCCGTCCGCTTGTTCGAAGACAAACTTCATGTCGTTAGTAGTCTCGCCTACCACATACATCGGGGCACGTTCACGATCTGCGATACGTTTTACACGGGCTACATCTTCTTCTTTCATCAATAAGCCCATGCGCTCTTGGCTCTCGTTTCCTACGATCTCCTTCGCTGAGAGAGTCGGGTCACCAATCGGCAATTTGCTCATATCGATGTGTCCGCCGGTAGCCTCCACCAACTCAGACAAGCAGTTGAGGTGTCCACCCGCACCATGGTCATGGATAGAGACGATCGGGTTCTCGTCAGACTCGGCGATCGCACGGATCACGTTAGCCGCACGTTTCTGCATTTCCGGGTTGGCACGCTGTACGGCGTTCAACTCGATACCGCTTGTATATTGCCCCGTGATTACGGAAGAGACGGCTCCACCACCCATACCGATACGGTAGTTATCGCCACCGATCACGACCACTTTCTCGCCCGGTTCCGGATCGCCCTTCAAGGCATCGCGCATATTTGCGAAACCTACACCGCCGGCAAGCATGATTACTTTGTCGTAAGCGTATTTCTTATCGTTCTCCGTGTGCTCGAAAGTCAATAAAGAACCACAGATAAGCGGCTGGCCAAATTTATTACCGAAATCGGAAGCGCCATTGGAAGCCTTGATCAAGATCTGCTCCGGAGTCTGGTATAACCAAGGACGAGGGTCTAGGACTTTCTCCCATTCGCGAGCGCCTTCCGTACGAGGGTAAGAGGTCATATAGACCGCTGTTCCCGCTATCGGCAAGGATGCCTTACCACCGCCCAGACGGTCACGAATCTCACCACCTGTTCCGGTAGCGGCACCGTTGAACGGCTCAACGGTTGTCGGGAAGTTATGCGTCTCGGCTTTCAAGGAGATAACCGTCTTGATATCTTTTACGGCGAAGAAATCGGGTTTGTCACCGGATAGGGGAGCGAATTGCTCTACCGTCGGTCCTTCATTGAACGCTACGTTATCTTTATAAGCGGAAACCAATTTATTAGGGTTCTCGGCGGAAGTTTTCTTGATCAAGTTGAACAAGGAACTTTCTTTTTCCTCGCCGTCGATGATGAATACACCTCCGAATATTTTATGGCGGCAGTGTTCCGAGTTTACTTGGGAGAAACCGAACACCTCGCTATCGGTCAACTTACGTCCCAACTTCTGGCTTACCTCGTTCAAGTAAGCGATCTCCTCTTGGCTTAGAGCCAAGCCCTCTTGTTGGTTGTACACTTCCAAATCCTCAATGTAGACAATAGGATCCGGTTTTTTACTGATCGTGAAGATCTCCTGATTCAAGCCATTGTAGATACGTTGCAACATCGGATCGTGATCCGCATCGCCAGAAGAAACAGGAAAATATTCCTCAATACGGGAAATACCGGTCAGGCCCATGTTCTGGGTAATTTCAACGGCGTTCGTACTCCACGGGGTAATCATTTCCCGGCGTGGCCCTACGTACCAGCCTTCCAATGTTTCTGATTGAACAGGAGTCGCCTCGCTAAACAACCAAACCAGTTTTTGAGTGTCTTCAGGAGAGAAAGCGTGCGCGGCCTCTACAGCCAGCACCGTCTTTGTTGAAGATTGAAAGAATAGAATCATATCGTTGATTTATTAGTATTTATCACGAAATAACGAATAAGCCTCTTTTAGAGAGTGCAAAGATAATGATTTCCCGTGAATTATTATGTCAATACGTTTTAAAAGAAAAGAGGGCGGAACCTCCCGGTCTCGCCCTCTCATGTCCCCTGCATAGTAAAAAATAAGAGTGTGTCTATATTCTACCAGCCTGCGTTCTGTTGTGCGGCTAGCGTGGGGTTTCTTAATATATCATTCAATGGAATCGGCCAAATAAAGCGTTTATCCGTGTACGGGATGAACTGTTTGCTGTTGCCGAACCATTCAGCTTTCACTTCTCCACCAACAACGAATGCGCCTTGGTTCTTCACATTGTTGTATTCGATCTTTGCGGGAATACCACCGGACGGCAGTAAATCGTCAGCCGCTAAACGATGAATATCTTCCCAACGGCGACCTTCACCTTGGAACTCAATGCGACGTTCCCAAAGGATAGCTTCTACCAGCGCTTTCGTGTTGGCGAAATCGCCAGCCTTATACGTTTGTGTAGCGGGGTCGGCCAAAGAACGGTCTCTTACTTGATTCAATTTCTCCAATGCGAGAGTCTTGTCTCCCGCACGTGCGGCAGCCTCGGCCTCGTTTAGCAATACCTCGGCATAGCGCAGGATCGGGGCATACTCTTCACGTGTTTGAGGATTCTGGTATTTATCACAGAAGTAATAATCGTCAGACGCACGATAAAGGACGAGGTTACGACGCTTGTCATCCCCTTTCCAGAATTTGGAGTTGTAAAGGGTAGGGGATGTCGGGCACATCGCACGGCCACCTTCACGGGCAGACATCATAGCGGACATAGCTCCATTTACAGATGCGTTATCTTGAGAGTCATTCGGAATGGAGAATATAGATTCCTGATTGTCTTTGTAAGAAACGAAAGGAGTGGCAGGATTGGTTTCCAGAATGAAACGTCCGCCTTCCAGTTTCTTAGCTTCAGTAACTACATTGTTCCAATCACGCATATGTAAATATACGCGCGTTTTCAATGCGATGGCGGCACCTTTGCTCGCACGTCCGATCTTATCAGCATCAATAATGTCCGGAAGCATGCTTTCCGCATTATTCAGGTCGCTTAATATCTGATCGTAAGTCTCCTTAACGGTAGAACGGCCTATGCTTTGTTGCTCAGCGAGTTGGCTGGGGTCGTTTACGGCTTTCGTGTAAATAGGCATACCGTAGTTATTGTTACCTTCTACGTTGTAGGGCAGGGCATAATGGATCATCAAGTTGTGATAGGTTAACGCACGTAAGAACAGGCATTCTCCTTTGTACTGATTCCCTTTCTCTTCGGTTATGACACCCGCCGCTACCGCGCCTTCTATACCTGCGTATACCGTATTATAGCGGTTAATAGCCTCGAAAGAGGTTTCCCACATCGCCACGTTATTAGCGGTAGTCAAGTTATAGGTTGCGGAATAGGTATAATCATAGAATTGGGCGGTTAGGTTCATATCTTCACCGCGCATTTCGCCTTGCAATATACTGGCCGCTCCAAAAGGATAGCCGCGTGCCCAGCCATAATCATCCGGATTTATATACATACCACATTGTGCGGCATCATAAGCTCCGACTACGGCTAACTCGCAACGTTCTTCTGTCCCGTATGCCGTAAGCTCAGAGAATTTGTCAACAGGTTCAAGGTCTACGACGTCGCTTTCGCAGGCGGTGAACACGGGTAGCGAGAACAGGGCTGTCCCTAACGCTACTACTGAAATGTTTTTATATAATTTCTTGTATAACATAATTGTAACTTTTCTTAGTTTGTGAAATTAGAATGTAATGTTCGCTCCAAAAGTGAATGAACGTTGCTGTGGCATACCGTTCCAATCTACACCTAAACGAGAGTTTGTCTCAGGATCCAATCCGGAATAACCTGTGATAGTGAGTAAGTTCTGTCCTTGAACATAGAAACGAATCTTTGTCATGTTCAGTTTGGATACGACCGCCTTCGGTAGTGTATAGCCTAAAGCTAACGTCGATAGTTTTAGGTAATTGCCACTCTCTACGAAGTGTGAATCCGTATATCCATCATTGAATAAGGAAGAGGCGTCTCCATAACCGATTTTTGGAGTCATGCCGTCACCCGGTTGCTCTGGAGAAATCCAGCGGCCTAAGATTTCTGTTCCATTGTTGGAGAAATCCATATTGAACAATGCGCTTTGACGAGAAGCGTTCATGATCTTATTACCTCCGGAGAAGCGGAAGAATACATTTAAATCGAAATTCTTGTAAGAAACTGTATTATTCCAACCTCCGTACCAAGTAGGCATAGATGAACCTAATACCTTACGGTCGCTAGCGTCCAAGGAAGAAGCCTTGGAGACATCCGAAGGGTTGGAAGGATCATATTCCGCATAGTCGTAAGAGCCGAATGTGTCGAATTGCACTAATGAACCGTCCGCCTTACTCCAGATCGGATTACCGTTTGCGGCGTTTACGCCGTAATAATCATATCCATATAAAGATCTATATGACTCTCCTTCACGAATGATTGTGTAATTGTCTACGATGTCTGTTCCGCCGTATAAGCTCTTCACCGTGTTCTTAGCTGTGGAGAAGTTGAAATTAGTTTGCCAGTTCCAATCTTTGGTAGCGATGATTGTAGCGTTAACTGTCAATTCCATACCGGAGTTCTTGATCTTACCGATATTATCAAAATATGAGTTGTAAGGAATACCAGCGGTAGGTGCTGTAGGAACTTCCAACACCAAGTCTTTGGAGTTCTTTTGCCAATAAGCTAGCTCGAATGTCAGGCGGTTATTAAAGAAAGAGCCATCCAATCCGATATCGAAAGTCTCGGTTGTTTCCCATTTAAGCTGGCTGTTACCCATACGGTTCCAAGCGATAGCTGTATTCGATCCTGCTTTCTTCGCCCCGTAAGTTCCCAGATAAGGGAAATAATTCCCTAGGTCAGAGTTCCCGATTGTAGCGTAGCTGGCACGGATACGTAAGTCGTTAAACCAATCATTAATAGTTGATTCGCTCCAGAATTTTTCGCGAGAGATACGCCAAGCGGCTGATCCTCCCCAGAATGTACCCCAGCGGGTGTCTTTCGGAAGGCTGGATAAGCCGTCTGTGCGGACGGAGGCTCCGATATAATATTTACTATCATAGTTGTAATTCGCACGGAACATATAGGAGGCTAATCCCATAAACGTTTTACCTCCAGATACGAATCTCTCACCAAATGTGTTGGAAATGATATGGTCGGTGAAGAAAGCATCGGATATTTGTTGCACGGTTGCGTCCGTATATTCATATTCTTGATGGGTGTACTCTTGTACCGCTGTCGCCGTCAGATTATGTACATCATTGAATGTACGGTTAAAGTTGATTACGTTTTGCCAGTTCCAGTTCGTGTATGTGGTATTGATTTCTTCCAATAAGCCGCCATAGCCGTATCCGTCTCCTGATTCCGGGTTCCATACCATGAAATCTTTAACATTCGAGATGTCTAAGCCTGCTTGTGTCTTTAAAGTCAATCCGTCCATGAATGTGATTTCAGCCCATCCACCACCTAATACACGGGTATTGGTCGTACGGTTTACGTTATTGTCTAATGCCCAGACGATATTCTGGATACCATTATCAATATAGGAAAGGTTGCTTCCGCGACCTAATGTCTTACGGTTTTCAGCGTCGATATTGTAACCAGTAGGATCATCCGGATTGAATACAGATACGTTTGGAAGCATACGAGTGCCGGCGAAACCTACGCCACCCAATGAATTCTCGTCATTCATGACACCATTAACCCGGGTACGGGTCATCTGGCCATTTAATCCGATGCGTAACCATTTTGTCGCTTGTTGTGTCAAATCTGCCTTTAAGCTCAAACGGTTTAAGTCATTGGCGCGAATGATACCTTCTTGTTCCGTGAAACCTAATGATACATAATATTGGCTTTTATCCGTACCACCACTGGCGGATAAGCTATGATTGTGCTGGAAACCTGTACGGAAAATATAATCATTCCAGTTTGTGTCCGGTCCGTTCGGATCGTAAACAGCCTGTCCTTTCATTCCCCAGTTCTCGTATTTCTCGTTAGCGATAGTCACGAAATCTTTCGCTCCCAGAAGATCATGCAATTTAGCTGCGCTGGCTGCGCTTACATAGCCATCGTAAGTTACTTGAGTACGTCCCTTGGAGCCTTTCTTAGTTGTGATCAATACAACTCCATTTGCCGCACGGGAGCCATAGATAGCTGTAGCCGCACCGTCTTTCAATATTTCAATGGATTCGATGTCATTCGGGTTAATATCAGACATCGCATTGTAAGAAGCGTAAGCCATTCCTAAGCCGGTTTTTCCATCGGCGTTATCACCGGTGGCGATCGGCATGCCATCTACGATGAATAACGGCTGAGAGTTAGAACTGATCGTACTCATACCACGGATCTTGAATTGAGGACCGCTTCCCAATACGCCACTAGGAGTCGTAACCTGTACACCAGCGGCACGTCCAGCTAATTGAGAGTCGAAAGACGCTGTTGCCAAGTTGCTTAAGTCTTCACCTCCTACTTTAGATATGGCACTCGTCACATCCTTTTTTCTTTGAGTTCCGTAACCGACAACCACGACTTCATCCAAGTTCTGAGAGTCGGACTCCATCGTGACTTTAATGATTGGTTTTACTGCCACTTCCACAGATTTCATACCGATGTAGGAAACGATTAGCTTTTTCGCGTTAGAAGGAACATCCAAGGTGAACGCTCCGTTGTAATCCGTTACAGTACCGGTAGTAGTACCAGCTACTACGATAGAGGCTCCAATGATAGGTCCATCGTCTTCCGCCGAGATAACCGTACCGGTCACCTTCGTGGTCTGAGCCGTTGCGAACGCTATACTTGCGAACAAGCATAGTAATAGATAAGTCAACCTTTTCATAGACACATACTTTTTGTTTAATTTGTTAATAAATAGATCGTTGTAATCAATTGTTGCCACTTAGTCGATTGACTTAGTTTCCGAAGAACTTCATGAGGGTAAGGTACTTTGGTGTTACTTCCTAGCATTGATGCGGGATTGAGTTAAAAATAATTTGCATATTAATACTATATATTAATACTAGAATGTATTAAATTAACATATAACTTAAAATAATCCGTATTGACAAAGTTCCGTGTAAGTTTATTTTTATTGTCAATATGTTTGTTTATTGCAAATATATCTTTATATTTGCCGTACAGCCATTAAAATAAAATGCTTGCTGTAAATAGTACAATTAGACATAACAGATGTTTACATAGGTTGCATGTTCTATAATTTATTAAGATATTTATAATAATTAATAAATATTGAACGGAAAAGTGATTTAGTTCTTCGGAGACTAAGGTGTTTCATAAATACTATCTAATGTATTTAAATAAAAAAAGAGTATCTAATAAAGATACTCTTTAGATATATGTGAATAGAGTGACCTATTTTGATTTTTATAGGCTTTTCGGAGGATATAATGCGTCCCACCACTCCGGTTGATCTTTCAACCACTTAGCGAACCATGCGTAAATTGTGTTATTCCACAAGATACGTTTCTCATAATCCAGTATATGGTGGTTCTCTCCTTCTACCTGGACAAACGCTGTAGGCTTACCCAATAATTTTAATGCGGTAAACATCTGGATGCTCTCTCCAATCGGAACATTCGTGTCTGCGGTTCCATGTAAGAACAAGATCGGGGTATTGATCTTGTCTGCGTTAAACAGCGGACTTTGTAAAGTGTACATATCCCGGGCATTCCATGGATAACTGTTAGCGCTAGCCAACGAGCTGTATGAATATCCCCAGTAACCTTCTCCCCAATAGCTGGTGATGTCGCTGATTCCCGCATGAGACATGGCCGCCGCGAATATATCTGTTTTTGTTTGTAGGTATTGAGTCATGAAACCTCCGTATGAAGCCCCCATGCAACCGATTTTCTTCGTGTTGACAAAAGGATGCTCCTCACAGAACTTTTTCGTGCCTTCGATGATCTCGTCAGCGGTAAGTTTACCCCATGCGTTGACATGGCGTGCGGAGAACTCTTGGCCGAACCCTGTCGCTCCACTGGGCTGTATGATGTAGACGATGTACCCTAAGCCGGCGTATACATGCGAAGGATAACGGCTTTCCATCACCCGGGCCGTAGGAGTTGTTCCTCCGTAATAATTCACGATCATCGGATATTTCTTGGTCGCATCAAAATGAGGAGGGAGATAGAAGCGGCCGTAAATCGTATCCCCTTGGGCGGAAACGAAATTCCAATCTTGCACTTCTCCTAAAGTGACGTCTCTCAAGATCTCTTTGGAGAGATCGATCAAGCAGGAAGAGGCGTCGTTTTTCAGGTTATAGGTATAAAGCCTTTGGGAATTGGAAGCGCTTAATCCGAAATAAACCATTTCGAAAGCTTGATTGGCGATGGAGTAATCGGAGATGACATCTTCCTTGGCTTGAAGTTGCTTAATCTTTCCGTTGGACGGGTTTAGACTATACATGCGAACACGGTCCTTATCTTTCGCCGTGATATAGATTTGTTTATCGAGGGCGTTCCACTCGTAGGAATCGACAGAGGGGTCAAAATCTTTCGTAAGCGGCTTTATACTTTTATCTGCTATATTGTATAGGAATAATTGCCCGTCGCTCGTATTCGATGTCTGTCCTTCTTTGATCTTTAATCCGATACCATCGAAAGCCTCTCCAGACGCGTCAACGAGTAATTGGGTGGCATCCGGGGAGAAAACGGCACGGCTTACGAATTTCTCACCTTTTATAATGGTATCCACATGCATGGTTCGTAGATCCATCTTATATATATATGTACGTGAGAAAGGGCGCTCCGTTAAATTCGGTTCCCTGCGACTGAATAGCAGATAGTGGCCGTCTTGAGATACATCGTTGATGTAAGTAGAAGTATGTCCATAGGTGAGCCGTTGGAACAATCCGGTTCGCAGGTCATATTTATGGATAAACATACGGTTTCTCCATCCCGGTTGGCGATCATCCGGCACCAGTATCTCTTGGATCTCTTTTCGTTCTTGCGGTCCTTTCTCCCGTATGGAGAATAATAGATAGTCTTCGGTAGGCCCGAAGCTGAAAGAACCTTCAGGCAATTGGCTGGAAAGGATGTTCTCCTTTTTACTGGTAGGGTCTAAGGTCACCAATTCCGTGCCTTTCATCCCTTTCCGGGTGTAATAGGCCAGATTGCTTTTAGGCATCCAGCGTAAGCTCTGTCCGTTCTCAACTAATACGGAACCGGTAGCCTTGTCTAGTATCTGGGTAAATGAGGACTGCTTTCCGCCGGGATAGGTTTCTTGATAGGAGACGATAATGAATTTTCCATTCGGGGACAGGCTGGCGGATTGGATGCGTTTACCATCAAATACATCACTTAATGTATAACGTTTCTCCGGATTGACGGTCGCGGTTACCACCGCGTCTTTTTCCGGGTTGAATGAGGCTTTTAAGGCATTCTCTTTGTGGCTCTCAGATAAATATTTAATTACGATTTCATAGCGTCGCGGCTCCAAGGTCAACGAGGCTTCTCCTTGGGTTAGTTTTGTGAGTTGTCCATCCACGTAGACTTCTGAAATCTCAGGGCCATTGATCCTTAAGGTGCCTTTTGTATAGCGGTCACTATTCAGGTAGAAGGAAACCAAATGTAGCGCGTAGGAAGAGGCCGAGGTTGGCAAGGTCAGCTCTCCGGAAGACGCCGCGTCAAGGGTTTGTCCGCTTTGGGAAAGGTTGCAGAAAGGAACGGTCGTGTTCAATAGTTCCTTGTCAGAGAATCTCTTACTGTTTACATCCAAGCTATCTGCTAGGAAAGGCTTTTTCACCTCGTAAGGGCCGGCGTAATTATAATGTCGCACGACAACCTCATCCGCCCATAGTGAGCAACAGGAGCATAGGGCTGAAAGAATTAAGATGTTTTTGTTTATCATGATATTTGTTATTTAGTATAAGATAAGAAAGCGAGATGGCAGGTATCTCTCAGCCATCTCGCTGTATCATTATCTTATAAGATTTCTATCTCATCTACGAACAAGAATGCGGGACTTCCGGCGCCACCGTGCCATTTTGGTAGTTTGCTGCTGTTGATGATAACCTCAACATAGCGGGCCTTTACCGGGGCGAAGGATATCTCTTGGGGATATAATCCGTCCTTGTCGTTTTGGGGCAGCTCCGGGATTTTCTTGGAAGCTACTTCCTTGAAATTCTTGCCATCATCGGATACCTTTACGGTTACGGCGGAGGCTCCCATGATCCAGTCACCTTTCACCACATTCGTATTGAAAGATACCTTTTGGATTTCGGTTGGTTCCTTTAGATCGATCGTGGCGTCAAGGTCTTTTCCTTGGAAACCCAGCCAATGGCCGGTCTTGTAATTACTACCTCCACGTAAGCCGTCTACCAATACCTGTGCCCCGTTGAAAACGTATCCTTTGCTGGGTTGCTCTTTCAAGGTGATGGGCTTCATCGTCGCTTTATTGAAGAAGATATCTTCTGAGAAGATGCGGCTCGTACCGTTCGGACGGACAACGATCGCCTTGAATTCGCAATCTTGGTTGATCTGTACCGGGCCTTCATACTTGATGCTGGCGATCGTAGGATCGCTACCGTCTACCGTATAATAGATATCTCCTTCACCCAACTTCGTCAAGGCTATGTCGAGTGTTCCGTTCTCCGTATTGGTGGTCAGGGAGGCGTTAATATCGAAGATATGCTTTCCGTAATTATATCCCAAGCGATCGTAAAGTTGTGTCATGCGGGCCACACGGGGCAGGAACGTCTGATAATCTTTCTTGGACGGATCGCTCCACTGGATATCGGCTACGGCGTCGATACGGGGCATGATCATGTATTCTACCTGTGAGAAGGTCGGGATATATTCCGTCCAGAGGTTGGCTTGCGCCCCGATCACGTACTTCTGGTCTTCAGGAGAGATACCGGCTGTCGGCTCAAAAGAATATACTTTCTCTAACGGCAAGTAACCACCGATAGCTTCGGGCTCAAGATCCGTATCCGCTGATTGATAGTAATCCAGATATACATATGTATTCGGTGTCATGACCACGTTATGCTTTTGCTTGGCGGCCTCGATACCTCCATCCATGCCTCTCCAGCTCATTACCGTGGCATTCGGGGCCAAGCCTCCTTCTAGGATCTCGTCCCAGCCGATGATATGGCGTCCTTTGCTCTCCACGAATTTCTCCATGCGGGAGATCACGTAGCTTTGCAAATATTCCTCGGCGGAATGCTTCTTATCTCCCTTGATACCTTCCGCCTTGATGCGAGCTTGGCATTTCGGGCATTTCTCCCAACGTACCTTCGGGCACTCATCACCACCTACATGGATATATTCGGACGGGAAAAGATCGATGACCTCGCTCAATACGTCTTCTAGGAATTGCATGGATTTCTCGTTTCCGGCGCAGATCACGTCGTCGGCTACTCCCCATTGACCCCATACGTCATAAGGGCCCCCGGTGCATCCCAGTTCCGGGTAAGTAGCCAAGGCTGCCAATTGATGTCCCGGCATATCGATTTCCGGGATGATCGTGATATGGCGTTCAGCGGCATAGTTGATGACATCGCGAATCTGGTCTTGTGTATAGAAGCCCCCGTATTCTTTTCCGTCATATGTTCCGGAGTTATGGCCGATCACGGTTTCCTTACGTTTAGATCCGATCTGTGTCAATTCCGGATATTTCTTGATCTCGATACGCCAACCTTGGTCATCGGACAGATGCCAGTGGAACGTATTTTGGTTGTGCAAAGCAAGGATATCGAGATACGTTTTTACCGAATCCACCGGGAAGAAATGGCGGCTGACATCCAGCATCATGCCTCTATAGGCAAAACGGGGATAGTCGTTGATGGTAGCTGCCGGTAATTCTACGTTCATCCCTTGGGCCGTGGCCGGGATCGATTTACGTAATGTCTGGATACCATAAAATACGCCGGCATCCGTGCTTCCGGCGATCCGTATCCCGTTATCGCTAACGGTCAGTTGATATCCTTCCGGATTCTGGATGCTTTGGTCGATAACGAGGCTGATCCCCTTACCGGGCTGGCCGGTAGCGGTTGCTAATTCATAGCCCGTGATTTCCTTGATATAAGAAGCGAGGAACTCGGCGTTCTTCTTCATCTTATCATTGCCCTCCGGATAAAATATCTTCGTGGATGGACTTAGGACGAAAGGATTTCCGTTCGTCAATGTTACTTCTTGTGGCAAAGGCACTACTCCGTAATCTCCTTTTACGGCCTTACCACCGGAGCAAGCGATCATTCCCGTGCAAAATGTCAGGACGAGCGCTAGTTTGCTTAGGCTGTTCATGTGTTTAGAGTTTAGAACGTAAAACAATAATTGATTCAGTATCACCGCCCAAAGATAAAAAGAATTAGCCGTTTTATCTAATGCTTTTACACTTTTGATGCGATAACCTTAGGGACTTTGTCTATATATAGAGACTATTTATCAACTGGTGCATGATCGTCCACCAGTTGTTGCATGATCATCCAACAGTTGGTGGACGATCATGCAACGGCTGTTGGATGATGAATACTTCTATAAGAAATGTCTAAGGAATATGGAAGAAACACCTAAGGTCTAAAGGGAAAAGGGCCAGGGACTAAGGGAAAAGAAACGTCTTCTTGAGAGGTATTTCCTTGTCCTTCTTATAATATGTATTCACACGTTTTACGGTTGTGCAGCGGATGTAAGCGTCATGGCAGTAGATGAGCGCTTGCCTTTTTTCGGCGGCTTCGGCAAGCATGCGCAGTTTCTCGTTGTATGACGTGACCGGATACGTGTCGTAAGCGGAGATCCATTCCGGGGATACGCTGGCTACAAGGGGGATAACATCTCCGGCAAAGACAAAAGTCCGATCTTCCGTATGGATATAGGGAACAATTTGCCCCGGAGTGTGCCCATCATACAAGCGTAGCTCTATCGTGGGGCAAATCGAAGTGTCGGCATCTAGCAGCCGTAAGGAATTAGCATCCGCGACGGCTTGCATATTCTCGATAAAATAGGAATCTTTCTCCAAGGCGTTCGGATGAAGGAAATTCTCCCATTGCTTGCGGCTAACCCAGTGGTTCGCATTTGGGAATGAGAGAAATAAATGTCCGGTAGATTCATCCTTTTGCGTGGTATAACCGCAATGATCGAAATGGAGATGGGTGAGGACAACATCCGTGATTTCCTCCGGTTGAATTCCCCGGTTTCGTAGTTCCGTGCCGAGGTCTACCAAGTTGAAGAAGCGGTAATAACTTAGTTGTTTTAAGTGTTTATTTCCCGCTCCGTTATCTACTAGGACGATGCGTCCGTCATCTGTTTTTATGACAAGGCTACGCATGGCTAGCACGCAACCATTTGTCTCGTCGCTCGGATAGCGACGGCTCCAAGCGCTTTTAGGAATGGCCCCGAACATGGCGCCTCCGTCGGCGTAGAAGTAGCCGGTATCGATGATTTGTAGTTTCATGGTTTCTGCATTCTTTCTTTGGGGGAGTAAAGGTATGGTTTTTATCATACTCAATAGTATAATAAATGTAAAAATGACTGGTTTAAACGTTGGTTTAGACTAGTCATTTTGATGGATGGGATAGTGCATTTGACACAATTTTAATATTGGATGTAATGTATTGATTATAAGTCTTATTACTAATAGAATCGAAAAATGATTTAAATGAATGTTGCTTAATTTAAATTAATGGTTAACTTCGCGGACGACTAGTCTAAACGAACGTTTTAGCTAGTCATTTTTATTAGGGACTGCGCTCAGAGATAGCAGAAAGTAGGTTTTTGGTGTTTGAATATTGTTAATCTCAATTAATTATAACCATTTAATAATAAAGATGGAAAAATGTAGTAAGAAGAGCAAGCAATTGTGTTTAAGCTTGTTCAAACCAAGTGTTATGATGCTTACCACGGGATTCCTATGTATGGCCTCCTTTCAAGGATTGGCGGCTGTGGAACCCTCGCACAACTACGGACCGAATGTTGAATCGGTCATGCAAAATGGTAAGACTGTTACGGTTAAGGTTTCAGATTCAATGGGTGAGTTGATCGGCGCGAACGTGTTGGTCAAGGGAACTACTATCGGTAACGTAACCGACATGAACGGCTCGGTTACGTTGCAAGATGTGCCCGCAAACGCTGTTTTGGAAATCTCTTATATCGGTTACACGACCAAGGAAGTCCCGGTTGGCAGTCAAAGTGTTATAAATGTTACGTTGTCGGAAGATTCCCAGGCTCTTGAAGAGGTCGTGGTCGTAGGTTACGGTACGATGGAGAAGAAGCAAGTGACCAGCTCCGTTACCTCATTGTCTGCCGGCGATATGATGAAGGGTGTGGGTGGTGCCGATATCACCAGCTCTTTGCAAGGTAAGATCAGCGGTTTGATCTTGCAAAATAATGGTAGTGCCAATGGTACGACCACGATCCAGTTGCGTGGTTTGACCTCTATCAACTCTGGTAAGGCTCCATTGATCGTTGTCGATGGTTTCCCGGGAGGTGATATTCGTGCCTTGAACCAAGACGATATCAAATCTATCGATGTGCTGAAAGATGCTTCCGCTGGTGCGATCTATGGTACACGTGCTGCTTCGGGTGTGATCTTGATCACAACGAAGAGTGGTTCTAACACGAATGGTAAAGTAAAATTGAATTATAGTACTGAGCTTTCGAAGAAACAAAACTATGGCCGTCCAGATATGATGACCGCCGATGAGTATCGTAATCGTACGGACGTGAATATCATTGATTACGGGCAGAACGCTGATTGGTGGGACGCTCTTTTGCAGAAGGATAACTTCTCGCAAAAACATCACCTCTCTTTGGAGCTAGGTACCGAGAACGCACAAGTGTACACCTCTTTCTTCTATGAGACCAACGAAGGCATCACGATTAAGGATAACCGTAAGGACTATGGTGGACGCTTGAATGCAAACTTTAAGCTGTTCGATGGTTGGTTAGAGATCCGTCCGATCGTGGATTATCGTCAGACTGCTCGTACTTCCGATGGATCGGATGAGGATAAGAAGGCAAACTTCAAGCAGGCGTTGTATAATAACCCGACTCGTTCCCCATTTGACCCGGAAAGCCCGAGCGGATATAACGTATGGACCGGAGAAACTTTGGACTACAATATCGTAGCGGATCGTATGCTTTCCGACTACGAGGGCTTGGATAAATGGTTTAAGCCTGAGGTGACGATGAAATTGAACATCAAGCCGATTGAAGGTTTGAGCTATTCTCAGACATTGGGTTACGAGAACCGTCAGTGGGAGTTGCACCAGTTCCGTTCTCGCTATCACCGAGAGGAGGTGACAAACAACCGCGGTGGTTGGGCGAAATTGGAATTCTCGAAGACCGAACATCTTACTTCTGAGGGTTACTTCACTTACCTGAAAGAATTTAAGGGAGGTCATAGCTTAAATGCCGTTGCCGGTTACTCTTATTTCGAGAAGAATGGAGAGAATTTCAATGCGGAGAACTATGATTTCGGTGTAGAAGGCCTGAAGTATTGGGACTTGGAATCCGGATCTTATTTGACCGACGGTAAGGCAAAGATGGGATCTAAAAAAGATATTACGGAACGTTTGTTCGCTCTTTATGCCCGTGCCAATTATTCATATAATGATAAATATATGGTAACGGCTACGATCCGCCATGAGGGTTCCTCGAAGTTTGCCGCAGAGAACCGTTGGGGTAATTTCTGGGCGTTGTCTGGAGGTTGGCGTGTATCTGGTGAGGAATTCATGAAAGAGTTTGATTGGGTAAATGACTTGAAGATCCGTTTCGGTTATGGTGTGACCGGTAATAACGACTTCGATGCTTCCTATATGGCTAATACGTTAAGTCGCGACCAATATTGGATGCTTCCGAGTGGTAGCTGGGCGTTTGTTTATGGACCGAGCTCTAACGTGAACCCTTATTTGGGATGGGAAGAGAAGAAAGAGTGGAATATCGGTGTGGATTACTCATTCTTTGGCAACCGTATGTATGGTAAGTTCGATTACTATCGTCGTAAAATCGATGGCATGATCTACGAGGTGAATGTTCCACAGCCACCGTATCCAAATGGCAAACAATGGCAGAACATTGGCGAGATGGAGAGTAAAGGATGGGAGTTCGAGGTTGGTGGTGACATCATCCAGAATAAGGACTTCACTTGGACTTCCAGCTTGAATATGAGCCATAACTCAGGTAAGATCCTTACGATGTATGGTAACAATTCACGTATGGATGGTAACGCTATGGATGAACCGGGATGGCCGGGCGATGCCTCTCGTATTGAAGAGGGGGCAGAGATCGGTGCGTTCCATATGTGGAAATTCGCTGGATTCGACGATAAAGGAGACTTCCTTTTGTACAATAAGGATGGTGAGGTTATACCTGCTTCCCAAAAGAGTGTAGACGACAAACAATATATCGGTAATTATCTACCTAAGGTGATGATGGGATGGAACAATACCTTTACCTATAAGAATTTTGACTTGGGTATTAATATGCGTAGTTGGATAGGTTTCGATGTCTTGAATACTTATCCGATGTACTTGGGTATCCAGGGACAGAGTGGTGCCGGCCAGTGGAATCTTTGGAAACCGGCGCTTGACGATCCGAAGTATAAGGACATTCGCGGCGTGAAGCAGCTTTGTGACTACTTCTTGGAGGATGGCTCGTTCTTGAAAATTGATGCGATTACGTTAGGTTATACATTGGCGTTGAGTAAGTATACAAAATGGGCAGAGCGCCTGCGTGTATATGGAACTGTCGGCAATGTAGCGACTATTACAGGATATAGCGGACATAATCCGGAAGTGAATATTACCGGTTGGGAAGGCGGTGTCGATAAGGTTTGGAACTGTGATCCGATAGTTCGCACCTATACGTTAGGTATTCAAGTAACATTCTAAAAAGGTAAGAAGAAAATGAAAATTAGCAAGATAACAAATTGGTTGGTAGCCGGAGCTGCTTGCTTGCTGCTGGGTACCTCTTGTGACGTGGATCCTACGTTCTATTCGCAGGTTGTTCCCGACACGTATTATACGAATGCAGACGCGGTTTGGTCGCGTTTTAATCGTCCTTTTACGCATTGGCGTTGGTGGGTAGCTCATAACGACGCTCGTGTGCGCTTGATGGAAGTGGGAACTGATGCTATGTGTGTGCCTACTCGTGGTAATGACTGGTTTGATGGCGCCGTTTATCAGAACATGCATCATCATCATTTTATGGATGATATGAGCCCGATGAAGGATGGATGGGACTTGACGACGATGGGTGTGGCTCAGTCGTGGAGTGCCTTGGAGGATTTGGAGAATATTGATTTCGTATCGGTGGGTTTGACTGAGGAGGATCGTGTATCAATGATTAATCAGTTGAACGTATTGGCTGCCTCTTTTTATTTGGATGGTTTGGACATGTTTGGTGGTATGCCTCTTTACACATCTACGAAGGAGGATGTGAAGGCTCGTGCTACAGATGTGGAGACTTTCCATTTTATCGACTCCTTGTTGGATGTATCTATGCCGAATCTTCCGTTGAAGGAGACCTTGGGAGCACCCGAGACGAACGTTATCCATCGTGCTGTGGCTGCGGCTTTGAAGGTTCGTTTGTATTTCAACGCTGAATCGTATATCAATAAACCGATGTATGAGGAGGCCGCTAAGATTTGTCAGGATATTATCGATGGAAAGTATGGTCAGTATAAATTGGCCAACCATTTCACCGAGATCTTTGGTTGGGGTAATGAGACTTGCCCGGAGATTATCTGGACAGTACCTTCCGAGAATGCCAAAGGTGAGACGGATGGTGGTTTGACTGCCTTCACTCTTCCCTATAATTTCAAGGATTTCTTAGGGGGCTTGCAGGATGCTAGTGGTAATAATGGGCTTTGCCTATGCCCTAGTCGCGATCCGGAGGGTAACTTGTATAAGTTTAACGTAGGTAATCCATACGAGACATTCAACGACAAGGATATCCGTAAGCAGCAGTATGTATATGAGGGTGGTCGCAAATACCGTGGTATGTTTATCGTTGGTGAGTTGCAAAACCCGGATTTCCCCGAGTATAAATGTCTGGGTGCCCGCGAGTATGCCGGCAAGGTCTTGAATGTCGTAGACCAGATCGCTCATATCAGCCAGGTGGGCAATACGGTAGCCAGTCTTAAGGATCTGACTTCTACGATTGCCGATGCAGAGGAGAACTCAGGCGTGCGTGTTCTTAAATTTAGTCCTCTGCCTAATCAAGATGAGTTCAAGGAACGTTTCAACCCAGATTGTCCTGTAATTCGTCTGACAGAGATCTATTATACTTTGGCGGAATGTAAGATGCGTTTGGGCGATAAGAATGGTGCGGCCGATATCATCAACTCCATCCGTAAGCGTAACTTCGAGGGTGGAAACGACCCGGATCCTGTTACCGCTGCCAATTTGGATAAATACCGTATGCTGAAGGAATGGATGCAAGAGTTCTTGCGCGAGGCCCGTCGTCGTACGGACTTGATCCGTTGGGACGCATATGTGACAGAGGATTGGTGGGATCATAAGGCTACGAACGATGAGAAATACAATCGTTATCCATTGCATCAATTGTCATTGGGTGCGAACCCGTTGTTGGAACAGAACCCGGGATATTAATAAGTTAGACTTAATATAAAAAAGGAGGTATGTTGCAGAGGCATACCTCCTTTTTCTGATATGGCGTGGAAAACGCAGTAGTACTTACTTGACTGGAGAATATATACTTCATCGGGCAAATAAGTATATATTCGTAGACGAAGTAAGTACTACTGCGTTTTCCGGCATATAATTTTGATTGATTTATAACGTGATGAAACAACAATTAATTAGCTTGTTTTTTTGCGGTGTATTATTATTGCAAGGGTGTACCGAAAAGAAAAATGAGGCACAACTAGAGAAGACTCTATCTGTCTATCAAGTAGATTTGAAGTCGGAATCACCCAAAGAAAGTATTGATAGATTTCTGGCCGGTATGGAGATCCGGTTGTTACCTTTGGAGTCGGGAGACAGTATCCTGTTTAAAGGCTCCGCCTCTACCATCCATTTGGCAGATGATGATATATTCCTTTTAGATGCTTCTCAGCGTGTGATTTTCCGTTTCGGCAGGGATGGTAAGTTCAAGAACAAGATCTTTCGGAACGGGCAAGGCCCGGAGGAATATAACGTGCTATTCAATATGGCTTTGTTTGACAATAAGGTTTATGCTTTGGATAATACGAAGATCCAGCTGTATGACTATGAGGGTAATTATCTCAAAACTGTTCCCCTGAAAAATGATGGTCGTCAGGTAGCTGTCGCTAAAGATGGCACGATAGCTGTCGCTTCCAATTATATCCAGCCTTATCAGCTAACCCTATATCGTCCGGATGGTACGATCTCCGAATATTTACCTAGCGATAAGAACTTATTGAAACAGCAAATCTCTCAGTCCACCTATCATTCGTTGAAGAGATATGGCGATCGGATCTTGTTGACAAATTATTTTGATCCATCCATCTATCAGCTGGAAGATACCGTGTCTGCCTTCGCCACGCTTGACTTCAAAGGCATGAATATCCCCTCCAATATGTTTAGTGGTACGGATGAGGAGATCGCCAACCGGTTCCGTGAATACCGCGAGGGAGATAAGGCCATTCTCTCATTCGATCGCTTGACCGTTACGGACGACTGGGTTGTGTTTGCGCCTTCTTTGATCTGGGATCCATGTGTGGTTTATTATAACCGTAAGTCGGATACTTATCTTCTGAATAAGAACTGGGGGCAACCTTACGATTTGTTCTTCGGAGGCTACAGGGCACCGGACGGATATGATGAGAAGAGCCGGGAGTTTTACCAACTGGTCAATGCCGTAGAGCTGAAAGAGGTCGTAGGGGAAATCGCCAAAGCGGCCCCGAATTATCAAGATACCTATCCGTTTTTGAAGGGTGTGGATGTATCCCAAATAGATGATAATACGAATGATTGGATTGTATTCTTTAAGTTACGGTCTTAGAGGATATATAACTTGTATGGGAGAATATGACCGATCTCTGTATTATCTTCAACGATGTGATCTGCTATTAGTTCTTATTCAAAATGGGAGGAATTGCGTTTGATCAAGCGTTTTTTCCTGCCAGTCAAGCGTATTGTCAAGGAAAGTTTTTGAGATCATATGTTCTTATCTTGTTCCGATAAAAAGGAATGTCTATCTTTGTTCATGGTAAGTATATCTAAACGATCATCGTTATGAGTCAGACAATTTATCCTATCGGCATACAGAACTTCGAGAAGATCCGTAAAGACGGTTATCTCTATATTGATAAGACAGCTTTGATTTATCAGCTGGTTAAGACCGGAAGTTACTATTTCTTGAGTCGTCCGCGGCGTTTCGGCAAGAGTCTCTTGCTATCTACGTTGGAGGCCTATTTCCAAGGAAAGAGGGAGCTGTTCGAGGGGTTGGCGATGGAACGGTTGGAGAAAGACTGGGAGGTATATCCGGTCTTGCATCTGGATCTGAATACTCGTTATTATAAAGACACTGCCGCGCTGACTAGTATCTTGAATGAATTCTTGGAGAAATGGGAGGCTCTGTATGGAACGGAGAAACAGGGACGTGCCTTGGAGGAGCGTTTTAGCTATGTGATAGAACAGGCTTACCGCCAGACCGGGCATCGCGTGGTGATATTGATCGACGAGTATGACAAGCCCTTATTGCAGAACCTGCACGATGAGGATATGCAGGATCAGTTGCGGAACATGTTGAAGCCTTTTTACGGCGTGTTGAAGACGATGGATGGAGCCATCCGTCTCGCCTTGCTGACGGGGGTGACGAAGTTTGGAAAGGTAAGCGTGTTTAGCGATTTGAATAACCTCATGGACATATCGATGGACGATCGTTACGTGGAGATATGTGGTATCACGGAGAAAGAGATACATACTTGTCTGGAAGATGAGGTGAGGGAACTGGCCGGAGCGCAAGATATGACCTACGAGGAGACCTGCCTGAGACTCAAAGAATGCTATGATGGATACCATTTCGTGGAGAATTCCATCGGTATGTATAATCCTTTCAGCCTGCTGAATACGTTCGCTCGCCGGAAATTCGGCGATTATTGGTTCGAGACCGGTAGGCCCTCTTACCTTGTTGAATTACTCAAGCATACCCATTACGACCTTTATGAGATGGCGAACACGGAGACCGATGTGGATGTGTTGAACAGTATTGACTCTGCCTCGATAAATCCCGTCCCCGTGATCTACCAGAGTGGCTACTTGACGATCAAGGATTACGATCCTGAATTTGGTATCTACCGGCTAGGTTTCCCGAACCGGGAAGTGGAAGAGGGGTTCGTGAAATATCTCCTTCCATTTTACACGAGTGTTAGTGCGCCCAAGACCCCTTTCGAGATCGGGCAATTCGTACGAGAGATACGCTCCGGTGATTACGATGCGTTCTTCCGCCGCTTGCAAAGCTTCTTCGCTGATACACCCTATGAGGTGATCGCCGGCCAGAAGCCGGAGCGTGATACGGAGTTGCATTACCGGAACGTGCTTTTTATCGTATTTAAGTTGGTTGGACTTTATACGCAGGTGGAATATCATACCTCACAAGGGCGTATTGATCTCGTTTTAAAGACCGATCGCTATATCTACGTGATGGAATTCAAGCTGAACGGCACCGCCGAGGAGGCGTTGCGCCAGATTGAGGAGAGACAGTATGCGCTTCCCTTTGCGAGTGATCCGCGGCAAGTTTTTAAGATCGGCGTGAACTTCTCCTCTGTGACCCGTAACATCGAGCGATGGTTGGTGGAATAATAATCTATTAAGTATATGAACTGGAAACAAACGCTTTTCTGGTCTTTTTCGGCAGCTGCTATTTTTTATTATTTCCTGCTTTTTGGCGTGTTTGTGTTTGTCGGTCAGGAGGAGATGCAATTGTTTATACCTGAGTGGTGGTATATCCGGGAGTTCCTTTTTCAGCCGGGAGGATTTTGCGCTGTCGCCGGGCAATGGATCATTCAATACTACCGGCAGCCTATGTCGGCGGTGGTTTTCCATACGGTTTTACTCGTTGGTTGCGGATTTATGGTCTATAGGATCTTGCGTTGTTTTTCTGACAAGACCTACCTGCTGTTCCTTTCTTTATTGCCGGTCCTGTATCTGGTTAAGATGAGTATTCATGGGGAGTATTTGGTGGACGGGACGGTTGGCGTGGTTTTGATGCTTTTAGCTTTGTCGGTCTCGCTAAAGGTGCGGAGGGCGGGTTCTATTGCCGGATACGGAATTGCCTCTACACTTTTTTTATGTGGGCTGACCGGGCTTCTATCTGTCTGTTACGCTTTCTTATATACGCTGTTAGCCTTACTCCGCTACAAAACGTCGCGGCAAAGATTGGCCGCCTCTGCCTGCTTGATCCCAGCGCTTTTTATCTATTTGTTTAGCGGATGGTTAGGGATTCCTGTACCTTTGTCTGATGGATGGATGCCGGAAGCCTATCTGGAGATACAGCGATTACCTCATTATTATATGTATCGTGTATGGACTTTCTTTACCCTTTCGATTGTCGGTGTTGCTTTATTCGCTCGCTTTGTTCCGGTGATTGGCGAGAAGAGTAAATGGATGGATCGGGTAGCCCTTGTTGTTTGTCTGATCACGGTGCTGGTATCCATACGGTTTTGCCTGCCGGAACCTTGGCATGCGCAACGCATGATGCTTGACGAGCTCTCTTTCTTAGCCCGGGAGAGGCAATGGGACGCTATTATTGATAAGTACCGGGGAAAGCAGATCTATAATTATGTTAGCTTAAACTATTTGAATATGTCGTTGGCCCATAAGGGAGAATTGGCCGACCGGATGTTTACTTTCGATCAGAAAGGAACGAAAAGCTTATGTGCCGATTGGAATCAGACCTTTTACATGGATCGTTTATTGAGCGATGTTCATTTTCTTGTTGGCGATGTCTCTTTGTCTGAAAGTTTTGCGATGGACGGATTTACGCAAGCCAAACGTAAAGGGAGTGCCCGCATGTTGCAACGTTTCGTGCAAGTTTGTCTGATTAGGGGTGAGGTGGCGCTGGCCAAGAAATATTTGGACTTGCTTGCCGCTATGCCATTCTATAAAGATTGGGCTTGCCGTTATGCTACCTATCTGGTACATCCGGAATTAATGGATAAAGATCCGGAGTTGAGTGACAAATATATGCCTGTTGAGAAAAGGGATCGACTGAGTTTGTCCGTACCTGTCGATTCCTTATGGAGTGGATACAATCTTCCGGATCATCGGATCAGTTGGGAATACCGGGGATGTTATTATTTGTTGGGTAAGAAGCTGGATGCATTTGGCCGATTCTTGGAAGAAACACCTTTCATGAAGGGGGAACCGATACCCCGGCATTTCCAAGAAGCCGGATTGTTGTTGGCGGACAAAGACAGTATATCGCTTTCCTCCTATTCCATACAGCCGGAGATCGTAGACCGATACCGGGAATTCAAGCAGGTTTTGGGACGATCTGCCAACCAAGTGGATGTGTCCTCGATATATCGACAATTTGGAGATACCTATTGGTATTATTTCTATTTCAAGATATTTAAAGGAGAAGAACAATGAAGCGATTATCTATCTGTTGGATTATAGGTTGTCTTTTGGAACTTGTAGCTTGTAGGCCGGAAGTTCCTACGCAAGCGGAACAAGGAGAAACTGACGTGTTTCCGGATTACAGGGAAGTTACTGTACCGGTCAATATGGCCCCTCCCAATTTCAAGTTGGTTGATCAACAGCTACAGGGGATAATTCGGTTGAAAACTATGAATGGGGAGTTGATAATCGCAGCCGATCATGGTGTTTTCAACCTGCCGGAAACGGATTGGAAGGTCTTATCGCAGGACGCACAAGGAAAACAAATAGATGTGACGGTTTATTTTCGAGAACCTCAAAGTGATTGGAAACAAATGAGTTTCCCTATCTATGTGTCAAGAGATTCCGTTGACGCTTATTTGGTGTATCGCCGTATTTTTCCCGGATATCGGATGTGGAACGAGATGGGGATTTATCAACGATGTGTTGAAAACTATGTTGAAAAGTCTATTCTTGATAACCAATCGACAAATAATAGTTGTATGAACTGCCATGCCTTTTGTGAGCGACAAGGGGAACAAATGCTTTTTCATCAGCGGGGTTCTCATAATGGGACTTACTTGATTGATCATCGGCAGGTAAAGAAGATTGCGTTGGAACGGGACGGTAAGCCGGCTTCGTTCGTTTATCCGTATTGGCATCCATCCGGCCGGTATGTTGCTTTTTCTACCAATGAGACCCACCAGGACTTCCATCTTTCCGATGAGAATCGGATTGAGGTATATGACGTGGAATCGGACGTGCTGATCTATGACACGGAGAAGGAGAGGGTATTCAGTTCGCCATTATTGGCTTCTATGGCGTGTTATGAGACTTTTCCCACTTTTACTCCGGATGGCAACTATCTGCTGTTCTGTTCGGCGGATTCTGTCTGTATGCCAGAAAATTATCGGGATGTCCGGTATAACCTGTTACGAGTCGCTTTTGATCCGAAAGACGGTTCGATTGGAACCCAAGTGGATACCTTATATAATGCGAGAGAAGCGGGCCGGAGTGTTAAGTTCCCGAGAGTCTCCCCGGATGGGAAGCGGCTACTTTATACGGTGTCCGATTATGGCAATTTCTCTATTTGGCATAAGGATGCGGATTTGCATATGCTGGATCTGTCTACCGGGGCAATCGATTCTTTGCCGGAAGTGAATAGCCCGGATGTAGAGAGCTATCATTCTTGGAGCGGCAATAGTCGTTGGTTTGTCTTTTCCAGCCGGCGGGGCGATGGGCTTTTCACACGTCCGTATTTGGTGCATGTGGATGAGCGGGGGCAGTGCGGCAAGCCCTTCTTGTTACCGCAAGCGTCTCCGGATTATTATGAGCGTTCCCTGTTCTCTTTTAATGTCCCGGAATTTATACGGACTCCGGTTCTAATCTCGAAGGAAAGGCTGGTCGAGGCCTCGGGAAAAGAAGAGGTCACGACCATTAAACGTATCGAGGGCATCTAATTTTTCGCTTCTTTGTGCCGAAGGTATTTATAAAAGTCGTACTTTTGCGCTAAAATCAAAACGATGCGAAAAGTTCATTTGATCTCCGTAACCGAACCTTTGGTTTTAGATCTAGCCCTAGCACTTCGAGAAAAAGGATATGAGGTAAGCGCTTCCGGTTGTGGTCTGACTGAAGAGATGATAGGAAGACTTCATAACGCAGGCTGTACCTGTTATGGGGATGGGTGGTTTCCGGAGAAATTAATAAAAGATATTCACTCGGTGGTTTTGGGTGCTAAAGTAAAGCAAGATAACCCGGAATTATTGCGTGCGAAGGAATTGGGGATGTTAATCCAATCCATTCCGGAATTTATATTTCAACGGACTCGGTCGAAAACTCGGGTTGTTGTGGCGGGTAGTCGTGGAAAGAAGACAATTATTTCCATGATGGTCTGTGCGTTGCGCCGGCAAAAGTTGGCGTTCGACTATGCGTTGACTAGCAAGGTGGACTCGCTTCCGAATCGGATACATTTGAGTTATGAGGCACGTATCGCTTTGATCGAAGGAGATGAGCATATCACCTCTGCCTTGGACAAGCGTTTCCAATTGGAATTCTATCGTCCGCATATCGCCATCCTGACGAATTTATCTTGGTCTACCGAGACGGATCATGCGACTCCGGAGGCCTATTTATCCACTTATCAATCTTTCTCCGTTTCTATTGAGCGGGAAGGGAAATTGATTTATTTTGGAGGTGATGATACTGTCAGTCAGTTGGCAGGGGACGTCCGGAGCGATATCACCGCTATCCCTTTTGAGGAACATCCGGTCGTGGAGAAAGACGGGCAGACTTTTCTGCATACTCGCTACGGAGACTATCCGGTACGGATTCCCAATCGCTATTTCTTGATCAATCTGAATGCGGCACGTTTGGCTTGCCGGCAGTTAGGCGTTAAAGATGCGGATTTTTATCAAGCGTTATCGGAATATAGTTTATCTTTGCCGATATGATAATAGCTAGACAAAAAAGAAAAGAGAATATCGCTGAATATCTGCTTTATATGTGGCAGGTTGAGGACTTGATCCGAGCGAATAAGTTCGATATGGATTCGATCAACCGCACGGTGATCGCCCATTACGACCAGCCCGAGGAGGTGAAGAAGGAAATCGCTCAATGGTATGAGGAATTGATCGAGATGATGCGTAGCGAAGGGGTGATGGAGAAAGGTCATATCCAATTGAACAAGAATGTGATTATTACTTTGACCGATTTGCATCTCCGTCTTTTGAAATCTCCGAAAGAGATGGTTTATAGTGCGGCTTATTATAAGACGCTTCCTTATATCGTACAGCTCCGGGCTAAATCGGGTGGAGAGGATCTGCCGGAGCTAGAAACTTGTTTCGCCGCCGTATATGGCTATCTGCTTTTGCGTATGCAAGGGAAAGAGGTGAGTGCGGAGACGTTAGAGGGCATTAAACAAATCAGTTCCTTCTTGGCGTTGCTCGCCGAGAAATATCGGGAAGATATGAAAGGGGAACTTAAACTAGAGGATTAATAATAGATATAGACATGAAGACAGTTTTGGTAACCGGAGCGAACGGTCAATTGGGAAGTTCTATCCACGCTCGTATCAGCCAGTATCCCGGCTATAATTTTCTTTTTACGGATATAGATACGTTGGATATTTGCGACAAGGAAGCCGTCCGGAAATATGTCTTGGAAAATGATGTTCAATATGTCATGAATTGCGCCGCTTATACGGCGGTGGATAAAGCGGAGGAGCATGAGGATTTGTGTATGCGCATCAACCGGGATGCGGTACGGAACTTAGGTGAGGCCGCTCATGCCGTAGGTGCGAAGGTGATTCATGTATCTACCGATTATGTGTTCGATGGAACGAGTTGCCGTCCTTATCTGGAAAGCGATGCGACTTGTCCTGTTTCCGTATATGGACGTACGAAACTGGCGGGAGAGCAGGCCTTGATGGAGGTGTGTCCGGATTCCGTGATTATCCGTACGGCTTGGTTGTATTCCGAGTATGGAAACAATTTTATGAAGACGGTATTGCGTTTGGGAAAGGAGCGGGATGAGTTGCGTTTCATATTCGACCAAGTGGGTACGCCTACTTATGCCGGAGATTTAGCGGTCGCTATGCTTGCCGTGCTGGAACGTGCCGAGGCGGGTAAATTTATACCGGGTATCTATCATTTCTCGGACGAGGGGGTGTGTAGCTGGTATGATTTTACGGTAAAGATCTTGCAAATAGCAGGTATGAATAACCGGGTGATACCCATAGAGACCAAGGATTATCCGACACCGGCCAGCCGCCCGCATTATAGCGTATTGAATAAAGGTAAGATAAAAAGCACGTACGGACTGACGATTCCCCATTGGGAGACTAGCTTGGCCTACTGCATGAATAACAAAGTGTAACTGATAACAATATATACATATAAAATAGAATGAGCCAGTATTCAGAAGAGATTGAAAGAAGAAGAACGTTTGCCATAATCAGCCACCCGGATGCCGGTAAGACTACGCTTACCGAGAAATTATTGTTATTTGGTGGCGCTATCCATGTAGCGGGAGCGGTGAAGTCTAATAAAATCAAGAAGACTGCCACGTCCGACTGGATGGAGATTGAGAAGCAACGCGGTATCTCCGTAGCTACCTCCGTAATGGCTTTTGATTATTCCGATCATAAGATTAATATCTTGGATACACCGGGCCACCAAGATTTCGCCGAGGATACGTTCCGTACCTTGACGGCGGTGGATAGCGTTATTATCGTGATCGATATCGCTAAGGGAGTAGAGGCGCAGACTCGTAAGTTGATGGAGGTTTGCCGTATGCGTAAGACTCCGGTGATCGTTTTTGTCAACAAGATGGACCGTGATGGTAAAGATCCTTTTGATTTGCTGGATGAGATAGAAGAAGAATTACAGATAAAGGTACGCCCATTGAGTTGGCCGATCGATATGGGACAACGTTTCCGGGGCGTATACAATATTTTCGAGCAGAAACTGAACCTATATACCCCGAGTAAGCAATATGTGACGGAGAATGTGGAATTCAAGGATATCACGAGTCCGGATCTCGAGACTTATATTGATCCTACGCAAGCCGCAAAGCTTCGTGAGGATATAGAGTTGATAGAGGGGGTTTATCCCGAATTTGATGTGAATACGTATTTGGATGGGGATATCGCTCCGGTATTCTTTGGCTCCGCTCTGAATAACTTCGGTGTGAAAGAGCTATTGGATTGCTTTATCCGTATCGCTCCCTCGCCACGTCCGATCCATGCGGTAGAGCGTGTGGTAGACCCGAATGAGGATAATTTCACCGGCTTTATTTTCAAGATCCATGCGAATATGGACCCGAACCATCGCAGTTGTATCGCTTTTGTGAAGATTTGTTCCGGTCGTTTTGAGCGTAACGCGAACTATAAGCATGTACGTTTCGGTAAGATGATGCGTTTCAGTAGCCCGACGGCTTTCATGGCTCAGAAGAAAGAAGTGGTGGATGAGGCGTTCGCGGGTGATATTATCGGTTTGCCGGATACCGGGAACTTTAAGATAGGGGATACGTTGACTTCCGGAGAGGAATTGCATTTCAAGGGGTTGCCGAGCTTCTCGCCCGAGATGTTCAAATATATAGAGAACGCCGATCCGATGAAGGCAAAGCAATTGAACAAGGGCATCGAGCAATTGATGGACGAGGGTGTCGCTCAGTTGTTTACCAATCAATTCAATGGCCGGAAGATTATCGGTACGGTGGGACAATTGCAGTTTGAGGTTATTCAATACCGCCTGTTGCATGAGTATGCCGCTCAATGTAAATGGGAGCCGATCAGCCTATATAAGGCTTGCTGGATCGAGAGTGATAACCAACAGGCATTGGAGAATTTCAAGAAACGTAAGGCGCAATATATGGCGTTGGATAAGGAAGGCCGTGATGTTTATTTAGCGGATTCCGGCTATGTATTGATGATGGCCCAACAGGATTTTCCGGATATTAAGTTCCATTTTACATCAGAGTTCTAATATGAAAAGTCGATTCTCCATCCTTTGCTTACTTGTTAATATCTTGTTGATAAGTTGTGAACAGGCTCCCCAATACTATGAGGTATCCGGAAGGCTTCATACACCTTATCATATTAAGTTTGAGCATACTAAACCATTGGATAAGGAGATTGACGAGCAGTTGAAATATTTCTACCACCTGTTTAATGCTTTTGATTCTACTTCGGTAATCAGTCAGGTAAACCAGAACCGTGACATACGGGTAGATACGCTCTTCCAAAAAGTCTTTAAGAAGGCACTGGAAGTATCTGCCGAGACAAATGGGGCCTACGACGTGACGTGCGCCCCGTTGATCAACCTTTGGGGGTTTGGCTTCAGCCGGAAGGATAGCGTAACCCCTGCCCATATCGACAGTGTCCGTCAGTTTATCGGTTTTCAGAAAGTTCGTTTAGAAGGGGATCGCATCGTGAAGGACGATCCTCGCTTAATGATGAACTTTTCTTCTTTGGCGGATGGAACGGCTTGCGATATGATAGCTCAGATGCTGGAGAAGAAAGGGGTCCGTAATTATTTGGTGGAGTTTGGTGGCGAGATGCGTGTGAAAGGCGTGAATCCCTCGGGCATGGATTGGCGCTTAGGGATCACGAAGCCTACGGATGACGCTGCCGGCATGAATCAAGAACTCGAGCAGATCGTTAGCTTCCCGAAACCGTTAGGAATGGCTACATCAGGCAATTATCGTAATTTTTATATAAAGGATGGACGTAAATACGCCCATACGATCGATCCCCGTGAAGGTTGCCCTGTACAGCGGGATATCCTTAGCGCTACGATTGTCGCCCCGGATGCCATGACCGCTGATGCGTATGCTACCGCATTTATGGTCTTAGGTTCGGAGGAGGCTAAATCCTTATGCGCTAAAGTGCCCGGCCTTGACTATTTTATTATTTGTTCCGATTCGATAGGAGACGGGTATCATCCGGAATACTCTGAGGGCTTTCGTCAATATCTGGTGACTGCCGATAAGTAATCAGTTAATTTATAATGTATTAAGATGTAGTTCTTAGAATAGGCATTGTAAGGTCTTTATGATGCCCATTCTAAGGATCATATAATGCCCATCGTAAGCACTCTATAATGGGCATTGTAAGAAAGGATATCTTATAAGATGGACCGGATCTCATCCAAGGAGCGGACTGTATAGGTTGGGATGAAGCCTACGGCAGGTAATCCTTCAGGATTCAACCATATCTGGTCGATCTTGGATTGGTAAGCCCCAATGATATCAGCTTCCCAGCTATCCCCGATCATTAAGCTCTCGGACCGGCGTGAGTTCGTGTTCTTTAAGGCGAAGTCGAAAATACCTTTATGGGGTTTTTGTATATTAGCGTCCTCGGACAGGATCATCCGTTCGAAATAAGGAGCCAAGCCTGCGTTGCTAAGTTTCTTGAATTGTACCTCACGGAATCCATTGGATAAAATAAATAACCGATAGGAAGGGCGAAGATATTCCAATAATTCAATGGCTCCGGGCACTAATCGGGTTTTGGTGGTCGTACGTTGCAAGAAATCATTATTTACCGATAAGACGGTTTTCTTATCTTCTATTCCTAACGGACGAAGTACATAGAGAAATCGATCCAAGATTAAGGTTTGCCGGTCTATTTCCCCCGAACGGTACTTGGCCCATAAGTCTAGATTATGAGGCATATAAATATCAAAGAAAGCCTCGAAGGAGGCATAATACCGATTAAAGTGGTAATCGGTATATAGCTCTTCAAGGCATTCTTTATTGTTATGGTACGTATCCCAAAGGGTATCGTCCAAATCGATAAATATACTTTTATAAATCATTATCCAACTTCGATCACTAAATACTTGCCTAGGCTCCAGAAAGCCTTCTCGTCATTTATTTTCAAGGTCAAGTTTCCGTCTTCATCCTCTACGAACTCATAAGATCCTTCCGGATGATTGGATTTTAGTTTAGCCTTGCTTGCGAACAAAGGAATTTCTTTTACCTCACGGATATCGATAGAGATAAAATAATCCTTGTTGAAACCACTCTGCAATACTTTAGATTTAGAGAACAGGCCACCACCGGATAAGATCTTCTGTTCCTTCAATTCCTTGGAAGTACCGAAACAGTAGTAAGCCGTGTGAAGGGCTTTATCTTGAGCGTTCAATTTCTCGGATTGAGCGGCTGCGGTAGTAGCCAGACTTTCCACATCCTCATTCAAGGAACTTACCATCTCGTCCAATTCTTGGATACGTACGTTCTTCTTTGCCAAATCCTCTTGCAAAGCGACAATCATCGTTGCCTTTTGATCCAGCTCGGAGGAAAGACGATCGATCGTCTTTCGTAATGCGGAAGATTGAATACCGCTTTTCTTCAATTTCTCCTCCAACTGGCTGATTTGCTCCTTGTTCTTCTTCAAGGTCTCGCTGATCAATTGCATGTTCTGCTTGATTTGATCTCTGCGTGACTGATTTAGCTCACCGCCGGTTTGTTGTTGGATTGTCAAATAATTCTCGGCATCACGTATAGATTGAAAATCAGATTCAATATCATTTAGGGTGGAGAGCATATCATTAAGCTCATCCGTGTTCTTCGTATTCTCGATACGTAGAGAATCGTTCTCAGCCTTTAGTTTCTTGTAATCCGCTGAATTTTGGCCGCAAGAGGCCAGCATGGCTGTGCAGACACATACTAATAATACTTTCTTCATGTTCTTTTTGCTTGTTAAGTTAAACATCTTTTTCTGTCTCTTTGTCCTTTTTATCTTTTAAGCCTGCTAATACAATAACAATCTCACCCCTTGGTTCGTTCACGGTAAAATGCTGAATTACTTCTTCTAAGGAGCCTCGTACGGTTTCCTCGTGTAATTTGGATATTTCCCGGGATACTGATACTTGGCGGTCCGTACCGAAAAACTCGGCGAATTGTGTCAAGGTCTTGAGCAGACGGAAAGGTGATTCATAAAAAATAATAGTCCGGTATTCCAAAGCCAATTCTTTTAGCCGGGTCTGCCTTCCTTTCTTTTGAGGGAGAAACCCCTCGAAACAGAACTTCTCATTGGGTAATCCGGACGCTACCAAGGCGGGCACGAAAGCTGTAGCTCCGGGCAGGCACTCTACGTCTACCCCTTGGCGAACACATTCCCTCACCAACATGAATCCCGGATCGGAGATGGCCGGCGTACCGGCATCGGAAACAAGGGCGATATTCTCGCCTCCCTTGATACGGGCCGCGATTTGCTCCACCGTCTTATGTTCATTGAACTTGTGGTGGGACTGCATCTTGTTTTGTATCTCGAAATGTTTCAGCAAGATGCCGGTCGTACGGGTATCCTCCGCTAAAATAAGATCAGCTTCTTTTAGCACACGGATCGCCCGGAATGTCATATCTTCCAAGTTACCAACAGGGGTTGGGACTACAGTCAATTTTGCCATATCGTATATTTATGAGAAGCGTTTTTCCAATAGCTTGATGAAATCGGCTACGGAAGCGTCTTCTATATTCCAGTTCAACACCTTGTTCAGATAAGTGACCGATTCCTCGTACGAGCTAAGATCGTTCAGGTCTGAGATCGCCTTATTCATTTTCTCCTCATTTCCTCCGAATAATTCCCTTCTGAAGCGGAAACGATCATTTAAACTGAATGCCTTACGGAAATCAGAAAGATTCTTTTTCTCCAATATATCATTCAGTGAAATACTGGATTTATCCGCTAATATAGTTTTATGTGGAATCTCTATCTCTTTCAAGGGGATTGTCTCTTGTACGATCTTTTCTTCTGGGATCACTTTTTCGACAATTGGTTCTACTACGATAGGTTCCTCAACGACCGGTTCTTGTACCTGTACGACCTCGATCGTAGGGGATACTTCCGGAGCCGGTTGCACCTCCGGCATCTGTAAAGGTTTACTTACGGGAATAGAATCGATAAGTCGTTGATGTTCCTCCATTTGTTTACGCAAAGCCTCTAACTGAAACTCCTCCAGCGTATGAAGCTCCTTCAATACCTTGTGGGTCAACTGGAAGGTCTGGTTGAAGAAAGAGGCGGGATAAATTTCCGCGTCCCTCATTCCGGCTACCAACTTCTCCAGCTCCCTGATATCGATCAATAGATAATCTATTTTTTCCTTGTTTGCCATTTCTATATGTTTTTCAGATGCTATAAATCATCCGGACATACGTATGTTTTGCAACAAAAATAAGTATTTCTTGTCAATGTTGCCAGTTTCGATCTTAAAATATTGTAAATCATTCGACGAACTCGTCCGGTAAATTCACCAGATATAGGTGATGGGTCGCCCGGGTAAAAGCCGTGTAGAGCCACCGATAGAAATCCTCACCAAGCATTTCCTCCGTGATGTAACCGATATCGAGAAAGACGTTCATCCATTGGCCGCCTTGGGCTTTATGGCAGGTTACCGCATAAGCGTATTTTACTTGGACGACGTTGTAATGAGGATCTACCTTCATCTTTTTCATTTTTCCCGCCTTGGTAGGAATGTCCTCGTAATCTTCCAATATGGTGTAAAAGAGCTTGTCGTTTAGCTCCTTAGGGAGGGCGGGGGAGTCGGTCTGTAAAGTATCCAATAGGATTTTCAAATCGATTTCCAGATCATAATCTTGAAAACGAGCCGTGATGTCGGCAAAGCGGAAGCCATACATCTCCGTGACACGGCGTACCCGCATGACTTGAATGATCTCTCCGTTCGCTATAAAGTCCATCTCCTTGCAATTCGCTGTCCAATAATAATTGTTCTTGGCTACCATTAAACGATCGCCGGACGATAGCTCTTCTTCCCTGTATAGGATACGGTTACGTATGCCGTTATTATAAATCGTTGCTCGTTTATTCGAGCGGGAGATAATCATTGTCTCTTCCATACCGTCGCGGCTATAGGCGGAAGATATTTCCTCAATTAGCTCATCTCCATTGACTTTCGTGAAATCGGAGAAGCCTTTTAATTGTAATTTCGGAAAGATCTCGACCGTGTGGTTTCGTAGTGCGTCTCGTAGCCGGGTTGCGTTGAACAGGATTCCCGAGTCCTCGCTTTGGCGTACGACTTGAGTTAACGCTATCTCCCAAACCTGTAGGTTGTAACCCCGTAATATCTCGGGATTCAAGGCGGGACTCTCCGTTTGCATCACCGGAGGAAGCTGTGCGACATCTCCCATTAGGATAAGACGGCAGTTTTCCCCGGAATAGACATACTGGATTAAATCGTCCAACAGGCGTCCGGAGCCAAAAACAAATGAATCCAATCCCTCGTTGGCGATCATAGAAGCCTCGTCGACGATAAAAAGTGTATCTTTATGTAAATTATCTGCCGGCATGAAGCCCGTCGGCTCATTGGAAAACGCCCGTTGACGATATATTTTTTTATGAATTGTATACGCTTTTTGGCCAGCGTAGCCCGAGAAAACTTTAGCTGCTCGTCCGGTTGGAGCCAACAAAAACGTTTTTTGCTTTAGTTCGTTAAGCGTTTTCACCAAAGCCCCGACCAGAGAGGTTTTTCCGGTTCCTGCGTAGCCTTTCATCAGTAGAAGGCTGTCCGGTTCCTCAGACAAGAGAAATTCGGTAAGCGTATGAAGCGCTAAAAACTGATCATCCGTCGGTTTATAGGGGAAATTTCGTTCGATTTGCTGGCTTATGTAACTATTTATCATTTTGATCGCAATAATTTTCGCGATAAAGGTAGTGTATTAAATATTCTTTTTTAAATTTGCCGAACGAAATAAATTCAAAAAACAATACAAACCATGAAAGTTACATTAAAGATTTTATTAGCTGCCGCAGTTGTACTGCTAGTTTACATGTGCTACAAGAGCGTCACTGGTCCGATTGAGTATGATGATCAGAAGACTATTCGTGACAATGCGATCATCGCCCGTTTGATTGAAATCCGTAAGGCTCAGATCGAATACAAGAACATGTATAAGACTCATGCCGGAAGTTTCGACGATTTGGAGAAATTCTTGAATACGGATAAGTTGCCGTTCTTGATCAAGGAAGGTGTATTGACGGATGAGCAGTTGGAGAAAGGTATGACAGAAGCAGAGGCTGTTAAGAAAGGTTTAATCAGACGTGATACCATGTGGGTATTGGCGAAAGATACTTTGCTGGGTAAGAACTATGATGTAGCGGCTATGCGTTATGTTCCGGCCGTTCCGGGTGAAAAGATTACTTTCAAGATGGATACGGCTACGTTGAAATCTGGTTCTGGTTATGAGATCAAAGTATTCGCTTGTGAGGTTCCTTACAAAGAATATTTGCGTGACATGGATGCTCAGTTGACTTATAACTTGATCGACAAGGCAGAGAAACAAGGTAAGTTCCCGGGATTGCGCGTAGGTTCTTTGGAAGAAATTAATAACAACGCAGGTAACTGGGAATAATCAGCGGCTCATATGACTATCAGCATTCCTGATACGTTAACTACTGATAATTCGGAAAAGTATATAGTGTCCATCCGGCTTCGGTCGGGTGGACTTTCTTTTTCCGGGTATGATCCCTCGGCTGGAGGAAGTTTCTTTTATCGGGAAACGGAATTCGATCGGGCGGTCTCTTTCATTTCTTCCCTTAAGGAGTTTTTCTTCGCTCATGAGTTTCTTACGTGGACTTATAAACGGATTAACGTGATCTGTGTATCTCCGGAATATAGCTTGGTCCCTGATAATTATTGGGGGGACGGTAAGGAAGGGCATTTATTGGATTTCTGCTTTTCTACACTGGAATTGCATTGCTTAACCGATATTTTAAAGGAACAACAGGCTAAGTTGGTGTTTGGTGTGGACGAGGAGGTTTACGAATTTTGCTCCCGTTCTCTTTTGCATCCTTTTTTCTCCCACTACATGACTTCTCCGCTAACGCTATGGACAAAAGAAAGTAGTGCTAGCTTACCCCGGCAAATGTATGTCGTGATAGAACGAAAGCGGATGGATGTGGCGTGCTATGCTCAAGGGAAACTCTTATTTGTGAACTCTTACCCGATCGACCAATCGGACGATATAGTATACTATATATTATATGTATGGAAACAGGTCGGAATGGATCAACAGAAAGACCAGTTGCGTCTTTTCGGCGATGTGCCCTTGCGAAATGATATAACGAATACGTTGCGGAATTATTTACAATATATCGATCCGCTGGAGATCCCTTCCGAAGCCTATTTGATGGGGTCGGAGGTGTTGCAGGCTCCGTTGGATCTTATAGCTCTATCATTATGCGAATTATAAGTGGAATATACGGACGGCGACGTTTTGATGTCCCGTCTACCTTCAGCGCCCGTCCGACGACGGACTTTGCGAAGGAAAATATCTTCAATGTGATCTACAACCATATCGATTTTGAGGGGGTGGATGCGCTCGATCTGTTTGCAGGGACGGGAAGCATTTCTTTCGAACTGCTTTCGCGCGAATGCCGGAGCGTGACGGCTGTCGAAAAGAATAATGCACA